>SXGS01590166.1_pt1 | contig 22111 bp, 19 predicted proteins | sample 3174681 | NCBI WGS metagenome assembly SXGS01 (sample SAMN11356861, study PRJNA531348) | freshwater metagenome | isolation source: freshwater sample F1-80 | place: China: Fuxian Lake, Yuxi | collected 2017-12-25
GGAAACGCTTCTCGATATCCGGATCAAACCCGAGCGCCTTCAGGTTCAGCGAGATGTTGTTCCGATCGAGGATGCGGATGACGATGCTCTCGCCATAAGCCGTCGGCAGCGTCGAGAAACGGAGACCGATCTCGCGGCCCGCCACGTTGACATTCGCGCGACCGCCCTGGGGCCGGCGGCTCTCGGCGATGTCCATGTTGCCAATGATCTTCAGGCGCGCGATGAGCGCCGCCTGCACTTCTTTGGGAGCGAGGTAACCCGAACTGAGCACACCGTCGCGGCGCATGCGGACGCGGACAATCTTCTCCTCGGGATGAATGTGGATGTCACTCGAACCGCTAGTCACGCCCTCGGCGAGAATCCGATCCACGAGCCGGATCATCGGTGCGTCCTGCTCAGTGGTGGTCGCCAGAGTGTCGGTGCCGAGCTTGAGGAGTTCTTCGACAATCTCTTCAACGGTCTGGCCGCTGGCGTAGAGGCGTTCGATGGCTAGGATGATGTCGCCCTCGGGCGCGGCGACGAAGTTCACCTGAAGGCGCGTGGCTTGCTCGATGGTGTCGAACGCAGTGACGTTCAGCGGATCGGAGATCGCCACCGTGAGCACTTCGCCTTCGCGGGTGACAGGCACGGCGACGAGACGGCGGGCGAGCCCCTCGGGAACGATCTTGGCAAGCTCCGGCGCAATGACGTTCGCCGCCAGATCAACGGATGCCGTCTGGGTTTTCTGCGCGAGAAATTGCGAGAGCGTTTCCTTGGTGACGAAGCCGAGCTGCGCCAGCGCTTCGCCCAGCAGCCAGCCCTTGCGCTTCTGTTCGCGCAGGGCGAGGTCGAGCTGCGTCTGCGTGACCAGGCCGCGATCCAGCAGCCAGTCGCCGAGGCGGAGCGTTTTCTGCGGAGGTGATTGGGACTGTGGTTGTGCTTGCGCCATAGCTCGCATGGAGATCGGCTGGAATCGCAAAGGCTTTAGGAGCAACTGGAGGGATTTCGTGCGAAGTGGCGAAGGACGCGAAGAGAGGGGAAGAGCAGCTCAGATCTCCGTTACCACCAAGACCGGAGCCGAAGGAACCTTGAAACAGCGCCTCCGATTCGCCCCTTAGGAGTTGCCCGCAAACCCGCTCCCTCCTGCGAGTCAACAAACCGCGCCAACCGGACTTCGCCAAGAGTTTACCGAGCACCATCCCCAGAACGGAACAGCCGCCTCCCGTTGAGGAGGCGGCTGGACCAGCTTGGAAAGTTGAATCGGTAAAGACGCTGTCGCTCGTCGCTTAGTAGTGCGCGACGTAAACGTACACCGTCACGGTATTGTCCACAGCGGCGGCGCTGTAGATGCAGCGGCCGGTAATGTCCGCGCCGGTGCCGGTATTGTCATCGCCATCGAGGATCTTGTTCAGCGCGATGGCGTCCGTAATCGCCACCCCGGGAACGAACGCCGCGACAACCATCTGGCCCGTCGTGAAGTCCGCCGAGGACGTGCTGCGATCCAAATCGAAGTTCACACCGCCAACAGTCGCCGTCGGCGCGGTGACCGTGCCAGCGCTGGTCGCAGTCAGAGCCCGAACATGGATGCGTCCCGTGAGCGCGGTATTATCAAACGTCTGGGTGCCGACCGACGTTGAGAAAAGTTTTTCGGTGAAACCGCCGGCGACGAGGTCTGCATCAAAGCGGCCTGTGGCCACGGCACCGTTGGTGGAACCGGTACCGTCGCGGGTGGGGATGGTGCCGTTCTTGGCGATGTAATCCGCCGTGGCGCTCTTCAGGGAGCCCAGGGATTGCGCGGCGGCGTTGACCTTGCCGCGGGCGATGACGCTGACCACGCGGGGGGTCAGCACGGCGGCGAGAATGGCGATGACCGCCACGACGCCGATGATTTCGATGAGTGTAAAGCCGGCCTTCGCCGCGCCTGTCTGTGTGTTCGTTTTCATTTTCGTTTTCGTTACTGCCCTAACGTTGCTGGTTTGCTCGGGCCGATTCATTTCCTGTCAGTGCCTGCAACCTGGCCGGATTCTCCAGCGCTAGGGACACCGACATGTCTTGAAACGGCACTTTACGAAATCTCTTTAGAAGTTTTTAGATCCGCTCTACGAAGCCGCCGCTTCTGACTTTGCGCTTGGGGCGAAGTTTGGAAGAGTTTGCGTCATGCAATCCCGCTCCCACACCGCACGAAGCTCGAACCGACTGGTACTCGGCCTGGACTTCGGCACGCTCTCCGTGCGCGCCCTGCTCGTGGACGCTCACACCGGTGCCGAACTCGCCACCGCTTCGAGTAATTACAGCCACGGTGTCATCGACGAAAAACTGCCCGGCTCAACACGTCGCCTATCACCGGAGACGGCACTCCAGCATCCGGGCGACTATCTGGAATCGATGACTGAAGTCGTCCGCCGCGTCATGCGCGCCGCAAAAGCCGGGCCCGAGGACATTCGCGGCATTGGCACGGACTTCACCTCCTGCACGGTCCTGCCAACGACCACGGACGGATCGCCACTTTGTCTCGCACCGCGCTGGCGGAACAATCCGCACGCCTGGGTGAAGCTCTGGAAACATCACTCCGCCCAGGCCGAGGCAGACGACATCAACACCCTCGGCGCGAGGCGGAGCGAATTGTTCTGCCGCAGCTACGGCGGGCGTTACTCAAGCGAATGGTTCTTCTCCAAGCTCCTCGAAACCGTGCGCCACGCCCCGGCAGTCTATCGGGCGGCGGATCGTTTCATCGAGGCCGGCGACTGGATCGTCTGGCAACTCTGCGGTGAGGAACGCCGCTGCATTTCGGCAGCGGGCTTCAAAGCCATGTGGCTCTACCCGACGCGGAGCAAGTCCACGCCTGCGGAATGGGCCTACCCGTCGCGCACCTTCTTCGCAGCCCTGCATCCCGCGTTGGCGAACGTCGTCGAAGACAAACTCGACGCTCCGCTGATCCACTTGGGCGCAAAGGCCGGCGGCCTGACACCGGGCATGGCGCGGCGCCTGGGATTGCGCGCAGGCACGCCTGTCTCCGCAGGAAACATCGACGCCCACGTTGCTGTTCCCGCCTGCGGCGTCACCACCCCGGGCAAGCTCGTCATGATTCTCGGCACTTCCACCTGCCATCTGCTGCTCGGCGAGGAACGGCGCGAAGTCGAAGGCATGTGCGGCGTCGTGCGTGACGGCGTGGTGAACGGCCTCTGGGGTTACGAAGCCGGACAGGCCGGCGTGGGCGACCTGTTTGCGTGGTACATGGCGCACGGCATCCCAGCCTCCATCGCCGCCGAGGCGAAGCGCGCAGGCACTTCCGTCTATCAACTGCTCGAAACCCGCGCCGCCGCCCTGCGCCCCGGCGAAAGCGGCCTGCTTGCGCTCGACTGGTGGAACGGCTGTCGCTCGGTGCTGATGGATTCCGACCTGAGCGGCCTCCTGCTCGGCGCGACGCTCGGAACACGGCCACATGAAATCTACCGCGCACTGATCGAGGCCACGGCTTTCGGCACTCGGAAGATCATCGAAGCTTTCACCAGCAAGGGCGTCGCGATCACGGAACTGCACGCTTGCGGCGGACTGGCCCAGCGCAATCCGCTGCTCCTGCAAATCTACGCGGACGTCACGGGCCGGCCGATTCGGGTCGCCGCCTCCGAGCAAACCTGCGCGCTCGGCGCAGCGATGCACGGCGCGTTGGCCGCCGGTTTGCACGCCGACATGAAGGCCGCCGCGCGCCGCATGGTGCGGCCGTCCACGCAAACGTATCGACCGAATCCAATTTACAAGCGCACCTACGACCGGCTCTATACCGAGTATTCCCGGCTGCACGATCACTTCGGCCGCACTGCGGACAGCCCGATGAAAGTCCTGCGCCAACTTCGCGCCGAAGCCTTTCGCAGCCGATAGTCCTCCCAACATGAGCACCACACCCGCCCAGCCGATTCGCCACGAAAAGACAGTGCTGATCCGCCCCGAGTTCCTGAATCACGGCGGCACGCTTTTCGGCGGCTACATGATGCAATGGGCCGACGACATGGCCTACAACGCCGCGTCGCTCTCGTTCCCGGCGGCGATTTTCGTGACGAAGCTCTTTGGGCAGTTTGATTTCAAATCTCCTGTTGTCGCGGGGGACATCATCAAGATCTTCAGCGAAGTCGAAAGCGTCGGCACCACCTCGTGCAAGATACAGGTCTGGGCCGTGAACGCCCGTTCCACAGCGGAAGTCTTCCGAACCTTCGCCGTGATGGTCAACGTGCGGGACGGGAAGAAGACGGCGTTAATCGCCTGAAGCCCGCCCCACCTCGCGCTGGCGTTCACAGCCACCACCAAGTAGCCTCACGCCCGACACATGGCCACTCCAGCGCAGCTTGAAGGTAAATCCATCGTCGTCGTCGGCGGCACCAGCGGGCTCGGGCTTTCCGCCGCGCGCGCGTTTCTCGCCGCCGGTGCCCGCGTCGTCGTGACCGGACGCGACGAGCAGAAGGTCGCCGATGCCGAGAAGGAACTTGGCCGCCACGCTATCGGCTTCGTCGCTGACGCCGGCGATCCCAAGTCGGCCCCGGCCGCGATCAATATCGCGCTCGGCAACTTCCAGCGCTTCGACGGCATCTACCACGTCGCGGGCGGCAGCGGACGCCGGCAAGGCGACGGCCCGTTGCACGAACTCACCGACGAAGGTTGGGAATTCACAATCCACCAGAATCTCACCTCGCTCATCTACTCGAACCGCGCCGCCGTGCAGCAGTTTCTCAAACAACAAACCGGCGGCTCGATTCTAAACATGGGCTCCGTGCTCGGCTTCTCGCCCTCGCCGCACTTCTTCAGCACGCACGCCTATGCTGCAGCGAAGTCTGCCGTCGTCGGCTTCACCAAGTCCGCCGCCGCCTACTACGCGCCGTCCGGCATACGCTTCAACGTTCTCGCCCCTGCCCTCGTTGCCACACCCATGTCGCAGCGCGCGCAGGGCGACGAAACCATCCTGCGCTTCATCGCCACCAAGCAACCGCTCGGTGGAGGGCGCATCGGACACCCGGGCGATCTCGATGGCGCCGCAGTGTTCTTCATGAGCGACGCCTCGGCGTTCGCCACTGGGCAGGTGCTGGCCATCGATGGCGGATGGTCAGTGTCCGAAGGCCAGGTTCCCACGGCGAACGAACCAACGTCCACCAACGCTCCACAAACCGGCGGGCTCCTCCGCTCGCTCGGCCGGCTGTTCAGCAAGTTCACGAAGTAATCCGCATGTCCTACGTCCTTGGAATCGATCTGGGCGGCTCCAGCGCAAAGACCGTCGCCATCACGCCCGAGGGTGAAATTCTCGCGCGCTCTTCCGTCAGTTTCGACGCGGCCGCAAAGATGGACTGGGCCGCCAAGATTCGGGAGATCGCCAGCCGCATTCAGGAGGAACAAGGAGCACCCGCGCAACGCATCGGACTCGCCGCGCCTGGACTCGCTGCCCGCGACGGACGTTCGATCGCGCGCGTGCCGGGTCGTCTTCAGGGATTGGAAGGCCTCGACTGGTCGGCTCTGCTGGAACGCCCTGATCCGGTCCCGGTCTTGAACGACGCCCACGCCGCGCTCCTCGGCGAGGCGTGGATTGGAGCCGCGAATGGTTTTCAAAATGTAATCCTGCTCACGCTCGGCACCGGTGTCGGCGGCGCGGCGATCGTCGATGGTCGTTTGCTGCGTGGTCACCTTGGACGCGCCGGCCATCTCGGCCACATCTCGCTCGATATCGACGGTGCTCCCGATGTCTGCGGCACGCCCGGCAGCCTCGAAGTCCTGATGGGCAACTGCACCGTCACGGAACGTACCGGTGGCCGCTACGCCACAACGCATGATCTCGTGGCGGCTCATCTGGCGGGCGACGCCGAGGCGACGCATTGGTGGTTCCGATCGGTGCGCGCGCTGGCCTGTGCCGTAGGATCGTTCGTAAACATTCTCGATCCAGAAGCAGTCATCATCGGTGGCGGTATCGCCCGTGCCGGGGCTGCCTTGTTTGATCCGCTGCGCACGATGACGGCCGAGGTCGAGTGGCGAAGCGTGGGATACGAAGTGAAGATTCTCCCTGCGACACTGGGCGAACACGCCGGAGCCTGCGGCGCAGCGCGCAATGCACTCGCCGGGGCGGACTGATGGAGGGGCTTCCCCTGCCCCTTGGCCGCAATTCGATCCCGCCCATGCGAAACCGTCGCAGCAGGGACGCGCTACCGGGCTGCATTGCTCCAACCGCGTTGCTACGCCGGTGAAAGTCGACCGGCACCCTCGGCACGGAACCACTCCACAAACTTCGGAATGCCCTCCTCGATCTTCACCTGCGGGTTGTAGCCCAGCCGGGCCCTGGCCTTGGCGATATTCGCAAACGTGATCGGCACATCGCCGGCCTGCCGTGGTTTGCGATCGATCACCGCCTTCCGCCCGAGGGCATCTTCGATCAACTCGATCAAGCGCGACAACGTCACGGTCTGGGATTCACCAAGGTTGAATATCTCGAAACCGAACTCGCGTTCCGTGCAGGCCATGACGCCATCCACCGTGTCCGTCACATAGGTATAATCCCGCGCCGTAGAACCATCGCCGAACACCGGGATCGGTTTCCCGTCGCTGATCAGCCGGGCGAATTTGTGAATCGCCAGATCGGGCCGCTGGCGGGGACCGTACACAGTGAAGAACCGCAGCACGGCGACATCCATTCCATGCACATGGTGATACACATGCCCAAGCGCCTCACACGCCAACTTGCTCGCAGCGTAGGGCGAGATGGCACTGAAGATCGGGTCGTCCTCCGCGAAAGGCACGCGCGCATTTACACCATAGACAGACGAGGACGAAGCGATGGTGATCTTGTGAACCCCAGCGAAGCGCGCCGCTTCGAGAAGATTGACGGTGCCCTCGACGTTCACGCGCTGGTAGAGCGCCGGTTCCTCAAGGCTTGGCCGGACCCCAGCCCTTGCGGCGAGGTGAATGATTTGATCAAAGCGAGCGCCGCGCATCATGCCGTCCACTGCGGCGCGATCCGTGAGATCGCCACGGAAGAAGTGGAACGGCCTGCCGGAATCCTGCAACGCTGCGACAGCCCGTAGTTTGATGGCGGGATCATAGAAGTCGTTCAAATCATCAAAGGCCCAAACTGAGTGACCGCGTTCAAGCAGTCGCTTGCAGACGTGGAAGCCGACAAAGCCCGCGCCGCCCGTGACGAGAAAGTTCATGAGCCGGACGTTACCCAGTTCCATTCCGAAGCAAAGCTTGAGTCCCGATCACGCGGCGAGTTCAGGCGTGACGCCCGGTCGGCCTTCGCGAATGCTCCCCCCGGCAACTCACCTCATTCCTGACGAATGACGTCTTGTTTCACGGATGAACGACGAACTGCAAAAGGCCGCAACGGCCCTCGGCCTGGAGAAATACTCCCGGCACATTTTCCTCTGCGCGGATCAGACGGAGGCGAAGTGCGCCTCGCGAGCGGATACGCTGGCGGCATGGGAGTTTCTTAAAGCGCGGCTGAAGGAACTCGGTCTCGTCGGCCCGCAACCCCTCGTCTATCGCAGCAAGGTCAACTGCCTGCGGGTCTGTCTCAACGGCCCCATTGCAGTCGTGTACCCCGATGGCGTCTGGTATCACGGCTGCACCGCTGAAGTCTTGGAACAGATCATCCAACGCCACCTCATCGGCGGCGATCCGGTGACGGAAAATATCATCGCCCAGAACGCAGCAGGCCAGGCCCCACGCGGCCAGGCACCTTACTGAACCGGGCGAAGGCTGGTCGCGCGAAGAAGCCAAGTCCGCGAAGATAGAGAAGGGAAGTCAATGCCCTAGCGATAGTTACCGAACGGAACGTGGAACGAAGTGGTGAATTGCATCACCAGTTCGTGCTCTAAACCCGCTGGACGCATCTTGACACTGCCCCCCCCCGGGAGCGCCGGTCTCCGACCTGGCAGGCATTGAAAAAGCCTGGAAACGCGCCGGTTCAGAGACCGGCGTTCCGTCCCGCCAGCCGTATCGGGGTCAGCGTTCAGATGCACCCGAACCCGCTGGGTGTAATCAAAGGCGGGTGAGGTTAACTCCAGAGGGAGAGCCATTGGTCATTGGCGCGGAGCACGCGCAGGCGGGCGATCTGGTCGGCGTGTTCAGGCAGCCAAGCGGTGCCAGCCTTCTTGAGCCGGGTTTCCTGCGGGGTGAGCTTGGAACTGCCGATGCGTTGCTTCATCCCGACTTAATTGGGGCAACTGGCTACATTTGTATATTCCGCAGAAATCTCACTCTCTCTCACCCACTTTTAATCACACCCTGCCTTCGTTGTATAACAGAAGCGGGAAGGAGCGTAGTCCTCTGCTCTGCGATCCAAGCGAGGTTGAGTCCGAGAGGGTTTATTGCGCCAAGACTGTGCATGAAGCGGTGGAACCTTTGTTTCCTTTCAAAAAATGGTGCGCGCTGCAGGTTTCGAACCTGCGACCCCATCCGTGTGAAGGATGTGCTCTACCACTGAGCTAAGCACGCAACGCAGCCAAGAAACTAGAGAAGCGGTTCCGCATTTCAAGGATTTCTTTGCAGCCGGACAGGCTACGGGCTTTTCAAATCGGCTTGTACTCCACAAAGGTCCGGCTGACACGTCCGTCCCTGGCCTCGCACACGAAGTAGCCCTTCTGCTTCGAGTTGTCGTGGTTCGTGCGCTTGAGCGCACAGCAACGGTTCGTTGTCACAGAAACGTCGCGGTGCCGACGTTCCGTCAGCGAGTGATAGTGGCCGTTGAAGACAGCCTGGAGATTGAAATCCCGGAATCGCTCCAAGAGCGCGTCCGCGTTTCGGGGACGGTAGTTCACTCCCTCGCCGAGCGGGAAATGAGTGAACAACACGGTCGGTCGGCGCGGGTTCAGCCGCGGCAGATAATCGCGCAGCCACTCGAACGTCGCCGGTTGAATCTCCGTTTTCTCGTAGCGCAGACCATCCGTGGAATCGAGGCCGACGAACTGCCAGCCGCGATGGCGGAAGTAGTAGTTCACCCGCATCGGAAACGTCTGCGTGTAGGCGCGCCGGTCGGTTTGCGTCAGGTAATCGTGATTGCCGAGCACCGGATACATCTCGCCGGGCAACGCGCGGAAGATATCCTTCACCCGTTCGAGGTTCATCCGCTCGCCCTTCTCAGTCAGATCGCCCGCGTGCAAACAGAACTCCGGCTCGGCTGCCTGCATCTGCTTCACCACGCCGGTCAGATACGTGACGCACTCCGGGCTCATGCAGTGCGTGTCGTTGACCGAGATGAAGCGAAAAGAATCCTCCGGCACGATGTTGTCCGCGCGCAACGCACCAGGCCACGCGCCAAAAGACAGCAACGCCCCAGCGCTCAAACGCGCCAGCGCAGAACGGCGATTCATCACTACTTCTGAGGCGAACATGAGCAAACATTAGCGACGCCATGTTCGACCGGGAAGGTCAGAATCGTCGTCGCGCAGGGAAGGCGTGGATCGCCTCTCGCGACGGTTCCGAGAACTCCAGCAGCGCGCGCGCGATGGACGCCGCTGACTTCAGCATTGGTATTTGCTTGCCGATTGATCACCCAGCATCTAATAGCTCGCCAACCACTTATGGCAGTGCGCAAATCATCCGCAAAACCAGCCTCCAAACCCGCTGCCAGCACGAAGGCGTCGGGAACCGGTTCCACCGGGCACATCACCCGCCGCAAAAGCACGGGTGACACGCGCTTCTTCGTTCCCGCCGGCACCGATCCAAAAGAACGCGGTGCAAAACCGACCAAGGACGCGAAGGAAGCTGAGGCCCCAACCGCCCGGGATCGCGGCGGCTACGACGCTGACACCGCATACAAGCTGTATCTCCGCGAAATCGGCCAGGTGAAGCTGCTGACTCCGCAGGAGGAAATCGAGTTGGCAGCACTCATCAAGAAGGGCGACAAGAAGGCCCGCGAGCACATGATCAAGGCCAACCTCCGGCTTGTCGTGAAGATCGCGCACGACTACGAAAACTTCGGTCTTCCGCTGCTCGATCTCATCAGCGAGGGCAACATCGGCCTGATGAAAGCCGTCGAGCGGTTCGACCCCTCCAAGGGCGGCAAGCTTTCTACCTACGGTTCCTGGTGGATCAAGCAATCGATCAAGCGGGCGCTTGCCAACCAGTCCAAGACCATCCGCCTCCCGGTCCATCTCGTGGACAAGATTTCAAAGATGCGCCGCGTCTCGATGAAGCTTCAGGAAGTCTTCGGACGCGAACCCACGGACGAGGAACTCGCGGAGGAAATGGGAATGTCGCCGTCCCGAGTAGCCCAGATGCGCACCGCCGCCATCCGGCCGGCCTCGCTGGATGCTCCCATCGGCGACGATGACTCGAACAGCTACTCAGAGGTCATCGCCGACGAGAACGCCGATTCACCCTACGAGCAACTCGAGGATCAAACCGTCACGAACATGCTCCGCGACATGGTGACCACGTTGGACAGCCGCGAGGCCACCATCCTGCGCTTCCGATTCGGACTCGATGGAGGCGGCGAAAAGACGCTCGAAGAAGTCGGCGAGAAGTTCGGCGTCACCCGCGAGCGCGTCCGGCAAATCCAGAACATCGCGCTCAACAAACTTCGCAAGATGATCGAGCGCCTCGAGGCGAAGCAGAAGTAGCTCTCCTCCACCGCTCCAATTTCATGACCCCACCGTCACCGACCATCGACGAGTTGCGCGCGTCCATCCGCAACGTACCGGACTTCCCCAAGCCTGGCATCCAGTTCAAGGACATCACTCCCGTCCTCGCCAATCCGCGCCTGTTCGCCGGTTGCGTGGACCTGCTGATCGATGGCTTCAAGCCTGGCCAGGTGGACACGGTCGTCGGCATTGATGCGCGTGGTTTCATCTTCGCCGCTGCTGCTGCGATGAAGCTCAATGCAGGTTTCGTCCCGGTCCGCAAGAAGGGCAAGCTCCCGTTCGACACGCACGAGCAAAGTTACGATCTCGAGTACGGAAGCAACACCATTGCGATCCACACAGATGCCGTGAAGCCCGGAAGCCGCGTGCTCCTGATTGACGACCTGCTCGCCACTGGCGGCACTGCTGAGGCGGCGGCGTTGTTGTTGCAGAAAGTGGGCGCGCACATCCTTGAAGCAGCATTTTTCATCGAACTGAAGGATCTCCAAGGCCGGACCCGCATTCAACACTGCCCGGTTCGTTCGTTGGTCGCCTACTGACTCGATGCAGAGTTCGGAGTAGCCCGCGTTGCCCGAAACGAATTTAGGAACCGGCTCAAATCCGACTGGCGGTTCTGGAACTCATCCGCCGGACCCGACACTGTAAACTCCACAAACCCGCCTGCAACCGGGACGAACGCGCGACGCATCCGAATAGCCGCCTTGGTATCCGTGGTTCGTTCGATGTCGAACGCCAACCCGGCCAGGCCAGCCGTATAGCAGGGCGATTCCTCGACGATCTTGTTCTCAGCTTTCGATTCCGTCGCCAGCACCCGCAACTCGTCAGCGTTCGGCTTGGGAATAGTCTCGCTGTCACCCAAAGGAACTCTCAAGCGTAGGAGCGATCGAAAGTCCGGCGAAGTCCAGGTGACTGTCGCCGTCTTCGAATCCGGTTCGGTCTTCCATCCGGGCGGCGGAAGGAAGACATACTCGTTCAACCCGGCCGACAACGTGGTGAACTTCACGGCGCCAGCCTCGGGGATCTCCTCAGAACGCGTCCCGAGGCGAAATGTTTCCGCAGCCGAAAGCGACGCTGAGACAGCGAGAAGGCAGCCTAGTGCAGCGAGATGGGGGGAATTCATCATGGAGTTGAGACGGTAACAGTCGTCAGTTCGCGATCGATCTTGGGTGCCGCCACCGTTGACCATGAACTCTTAATCACGGCGCGCACCTCGGGCGTTCCCGGCGGGAGCTTCAACGCATCCGTGTAATTCCGATCGAACGCCCAATTGCGGGCGGGCGGGCTGTAAACGTCGGAGCCACCCCACGGCGCCCTGGCAATCGCGCTCTGGTAAAGCGCCACCATCGAGCCGTTGTAGTGCAACGTCCGACCGCTCCAGTTTTCGAGGAAGCGCGGGAAGTTCTCAACACCACCGCTGTAGTAACCATCGCCGCTCGCCACGTTGCCGGCAATGATCGCGGCGTTGACCGTGGTGTTTGCGGCGGTGCGGCTGCTCACAGCCAGGGCGCTGTTGGCGTCGGACCATGCGGTCGAGAGAATGGTGATGGCGTCACCCACAAGTGATGCGGGCTTTGCCAGCGCAGTTTCGTTCCGACCAACATCGGAACCGGTCGCATTGAAATGCCCTTGCACATAGAGCGGATTCGGCGTCGCTACAGTAAGACCAAGCGACGGAAGCTCAGAGCCGTCCACGACCTTCACCCCGCTCTGCGTGCTCGCGAGCTGGCTGCGCATGTCCGCAATGTATATGGAGCGTACGTCTCGGGAACCCAGGACCGAGCGAATCACAGAGTTGGTAGCGCTCCATGCCTTGAGGTTGGCCACGCTCAACTGCACCGCGTTGACTGTCTTGCCCTCGCGCTTGTTGTAGAAGCTGACGTTGGTACGGAGGAAGACGTTCCAGTCGTCGTACGGGATCGGCGTCGAAAAGTTATTCGCCAACCCGCTGCTCACATTGATCGTGGAGTTCGACAGCACAACGACAATGTCGGACTTGTTGTAGTAACGCTGCCGGCCGATCGCCGAAGTGGGTGCTTCCCCAGACGGTGGAGCTTCGATGATAGCGTGAACGGCTGCCGGTGTGTTGTTGGTGCCGATCGGCAGGGTCAATGAGTTTGCGCCCGAACTATGCTTGTCTTCGTATACGATCCGGCCTGGCGTGACCGGACGCGAGGAAGGATCGTTTGTGTGCTTGGTGTGGATGATCTTTCCCGCAGCCGTGACATCACTTGCAAACGTCAGGGTGTTTCCCGGATGCAGGTTAATGTTCGCGTTACCATGCACGCGGCCGGTCACGCGCATGTCGGGACCAGGATTAACCTCCATGTCCATCGAGTAGAAGATCGCAAATTGAAACACCGGGATCGTCGCAAGTTGTATGATTTGCTGCACGCCAACCCCGATGTCATTCACCGCGTCGGGCATTCTGGCCACAGCTTCAATGCGATAGGTCGAAGCAGCCCCATACATGCCGGTGAACTTGGAATTCAATGGGAGGTAGGAGGATGCTGCAGACAAGCGCTCGACGGTCGTCTGGTTGAGATTCCCCGCGCTGTCCATGAACTCGTAGTTCGCCCAGGTACGATCCTCGGTATTGCGTGGAACCAGATCCCGATAGACCCGGAGGTTGTGATACACGAGCGCCTCGCCCTGCGACGCGTAGTCGCGCGTCAAGACGCTCAACACCTTCTCGGTCGCGGCCTCAGCGGCCGCCGCCGTAGTGTAGTACTGATTATTGCGATCGGTAAGACGCCCGTTTGTCAGGCACCAGTCCAGCGCAGCACCCAACGCCATGAAGCTGATTGCCGCGAACACTATCACGACGAGAATGCTGTAGCCGTGTCGGCAGCGGGATGATTGGAGGATTGGAATTGTCATACAGTCTCGGCCTTACTTCGCCCGCGGCGTGACACGCGTCTGCAACTGGTAGTAGTCAAACAAGTGACCGGGCCCGATCGAAACGCGGGGGTACTGGAGTTGATAGAATTGAAGGTTCAGGCCGATGACGAAGTCCTGCACGCTGTTGGTCAGGGGATTGCCAGAGTAATCCTCAGCGGAAAAGACGGTGGAGTTGCTCACCGCCGTGGCGATGACACTTGCCGTGCTGGCACCGTTGGTCGCGCGCTTGAGCTTCTGATCGCTGGAATCCCAATAGTAGCGCACCCAGAAGTTTGTGTTCGTGGAGGCGTAGACCTCGACCGCGTTGCCGACCTGTGGCGTGCTGTCCGCTATTGGCGCGAAGGTTCTCAAGCCCCCTGTTCCCACGCGGACGATTTTTGCCGAACGCAATTCGGAGACGAGGAGATTGATCGAACGCCGGGCATCGTCGCTGGCGCCGAGCTTGGCCTTCGTCATTTCAAACATCCTCAGACCCATGAGGTGGCAGGCGATGATGCCCGCCATCACAAGCACCGAGACCGCCATCGTGATCATGAACTCCGGAATCGTGAACGCCGCCCGGCGCGAACGACGAGACGGATCACCGGATGGATTGCAGACGAGTTGAAGTTTCATTGCTCCGGTGAACGGTAGGTGACGATGGTGTTAGTGAAGGAGCCGCGCTCGCGGAACGGCCAGACGCAGTCCACCCGAACGGACTTCACCGCCGGGTTGGTGGAAATCACGTTGATGGTGGTGCTCACGACGGCGGCGACGGCATTTGAACCCGACAGCGGCATGTCGAGCACGGCTCTCACCGCAGGGAAGTTGTTGCTGACCACCTGATCCACCGGGAAATCCCCGGTGAGGTTCCATGTGGCGGAGCGGATCTGCTCCTGTTTCTGCAAGACCAGCGAGTGCGCCGCCAGCGAATGGGCCGACCACTCAGCACGATTGGCCGCCAAAATGTAGCCGTTGACCGTCGCCGCGATAGTGACCGCGACGATCAGCATGGCGATCAGCGTCTCAACGAGGGAGATTCCGGAGTGCCCGGATGAATTGTGTAGCGCTGTTCTCATAGGATGCCGCCAATGCTGACATCGGCACGCCACGGGATTACCCAAGATGAATTCCAAAGCTCCGCCGAGCGGCCACCCCGGGCTGGGGTCTTGCCAAAACCTCCTTTGCACGAAAGCATCCCGCGCGCTGACTATGAGCAACTCACAAGCCCCCTCCCCTGCCTGCTGGCCTTTCTATGTCGCCGACGCAGCGCTCGTCGCCACTGCGTTCTGGATCGCAAATCATTATCCTGGTCCGCTTCCGCCTTGGGCTTTGGCAGCCGCAACAGGCTGCATCGCCCTTGCCGCGATCCTCGGTATCCTCCCGCATCGCCAGCACTACCAGGCTGTTGTGCATTTTGCCGAAGCGAATGGGCTGACGGACGCCGTACAGCAAATCAACCAAGCGGAACTCACCGCGGAACGCATCCAGTCGGCCACGGCCCAATGGCAAGGCGTCCAGGAACACAGCGCCAAGACCGTCCAGGCGGCCAAGGAGATCGGCGAACGCATGGCCGCCGAGGCACGCGCCTTCGCCGAGTTCATGCAGAAGGCGAACGATCAGGAGAAAGCTTCACTCCGCCTCGAAGTGGAGAAGCTGCGCCGCGCGGAAGGGCAGTCCGTGCAGGTGCTGGTCCACCTCCTCGACCATGTCTTCGCGCTCCAGCAAGCGGGCCAGCGTTCCGGTCAGCCGAACCTCGAGGCGCAGCTCAACCGCTTTCAGGACGCCTGCCGGGATGTGGTTCGGAGGGTGGGATTGACGCCATTCGAGGCCGGATCGGGAGAAGCATTTGATCCCGAGCGCCATCAGTTGCCGGAAGGTCAGACTGCCCCGGAGACCGGGACGCCTATCGGCCAGACCCTCGCCTCCGGCTACAGTTTCCAAGGGCAAATGATCCGCCGCAGCCTGGTTCTCCTGCAACAACCCGAGGCACCCGAACCTGTGTCAATGCCGGCCTCAGAAGCCGCCGTCGAGGAACAGCCCGTTGAGTCGAGCCATGTGGTGGAAACGAGAACGTCCGAAGACACCGCAACCACAGAATCAGTGGAGCCGGAGACAGCCCTGGAAACAGAATCCAAAGGAGGCGTTAAGACCAGCCCGAAGGCGGCCGTTCCGGCCGCTGGCGAACTCTTCCAGCTTGAGCCGTGATTACGGCAGCGCCGGTGTCACGAGTTGGTAGAAGCGCGTCGCCCGAGAGGCCACGCCGTTGTCCGTGATCTCCTCCGCGCCGCCACCCGGACGCGCGGGAATGTCCCGAAGTTTCAACCACGGATGCGATGCGTTGAGCGCGTCACGATACAGCACTGAGTAGGACTTCCCAGCTTCGACGCTGAACTGGAGGCGCACGGAATCACCCACCCTCCGCACATCGCTGAACTGCGGCGCAGCGGAGTGCTGCACCGCCCATGTCCGAGTGGTGGCCGCCGCCTCGTCCTGCCAGTAGCCGGCGGAGTTCCGGCCGATGACTTCCAGCGTCTGCACGCCGTCTGCAAGGCTGCTCAACTGAATCGTCGGCGCATTGGCCAACATGGTTGCCGTGAAAGGCTGGCCGTTCCAGATCGCCTGCGGGACGAGCGAAATCTCCGAACTCCACGCACCGCCGTTGAGCCGCCACTTGTAAGACCAGACCCCAGGGCCCGCCACCTTGATGACCGCGCTGGTGTTCGTAGTCGTGCCCACCGGAGCTCCACTCACGCTGGCCCCCGACGGCACGCTGGCCCCCATGTCGAGACCGTTCGGCCCCGTCCCAATGCAAGGCGAACCGGCCTGCAACGCGAGCCGCTGGCGAATGTTCGCCGCGGTCAATCCAGTCGTGCTCACAAACAGCGGGTTCGCCGCGATGTTGCCCGTCCCCGGCTGAGGAAAGCTCTCGACGCAGTTATGTTCCTGCACGAAGAAAAACCCGGCGTTCGCGGCCACCGCCGAATCAAGCAGCGGCCACGGATCGGTGACATCCAATTCCGCGCCGATGTTGCCTTCGAAAATTGCTCCACCGCCGTATGGAAATCCGCGCCACGGTTCGCCGAACATGATGATGCCGGGCGCCTCGTCGCCTTCAGGATCGGTGTTGTCGCTCAGCGGATTCGGGGTGATACGGACAATCGTGTTGTTCTGAAGCAGGCCGGTGCCGTAATCCTTCTGCATGAAGGCGTGCTCGGTGTTGTAGAAAATGTTCCGCACGATCACGAGTTCGGAGAGGTTGTTACCGTCTGCACCGGTGGTGATCGGATTGGAACTGCTCGATCGCGCGGCGTCCTTGCGGACGTTCAGGAAAATGTTCCCCTCGATGTGCGCATCTGTGCCGTCCATGTCGAAGCAGTCGTCCACGCCTCCGAGGAAGACGTTATTGATGAACTGCGGAATCGGCCCCGGCCGGTTGCCGCCCGTGAAGTCGATGCTGTCATTATACCCACGAGGCGCACCAAAGACGCAGCCCTTGATCAAGGCGTGGCCATTCGCGGGCATCCTCGAGAAGTGAACCGGCTCGTTGCCCGCTCCGCCCGGAATGTAAGAGTTCAGAATCACCAACGACGAGTCGTGGACATCGACCGCCGCCACCGTCGAGTTCGTCCACCAGATCGTATCGAGATGAATGGTTGTACCGGCCGCTTCAATGGCTGCGGCGGAGAAATATTCCATCGTCGCATGCGCGATGACCGATGTCGTGGCATTCGCCAGGAAATTCAACTGAACCCAAGACGTCGCCCCCCCATTCCGCGTAAACCTGATCGGCAACTCCGCAGTGCCGACAGCAACAAGCCTCCCGCTGATGTTCATGCTGCGGCCCTGGCCGAACAGCACTGTCACACCGGGCTCAATCGTCAACGTGGCTCCCGCCGCCACTGTAAGAGTATCCGCGATGATGTACGGCGAGTTCGCTGCGACCCAGTTCGTGCTCCGGCAAATCGTGTTGGCCGGGCAAACGTTTGGATCGACCAGCAGCAGGTTCGGGATCAATGAGAAGTCGCTGCTGCCCGGGCTTTCATTCAAGCCGATGATCGCCAGCACGTGATCACCCTCATCGAGACGGTTAATCGCAGGACCGAGATTCACAACCACCGGCGCATTGCCACCGGGACCAGCCGACGCTTCATGCGTGGACGAAGCCCGGTTCGTGAACGCCGGTTCAACACCCACCACCCCGCCGACAATATTCGCCGAACGCGCGACTTCCACCCCGTCGAGATACGCGACGTAGGCGTCGTCGTAATCCACTGTCAGCCGTAGAACCAATGCTGGATCGATCGGCCCGCTGACATTGAACGTCTGCCGGACATATACTGTCGTGTAACGATTGAGCATGTCACCGAGCACTGTCACATCGTCACCGTCGGCATAACCGAAGCCCGCCGCCCCCGACCCCCAGTCGGCGTTGAGCGATCCGTCCGGGGCGAGTTTCCAATTTGCCTGAGGAGCGTTCGTACCTTTGTGGAAACGCCATGTGCCGGATGCGCTGACGAGCGGCGTTTGGGCACCGGCCGTAACTAGGGAAAGGAGAAGGGACACAAGAGCCAGAAACTGCGGAACGACATGCTTCATGAATGCCCCCTTTATGCCACAGGCAGCACTGGATTGCAAAAGGCGGATTCTGAAAATTCCCTCACAATGCGTGGTCAGTGGCTTAGCACCACACCACACCCGTCGAAACCAAGACCTCAACCCTTCTCAATACACGCGTAGGCATTGTGATTATGGATGCTCTCGTAGTTCTCCGCCTCGACTTTGTACCACGTCACATCGCGATGCCCGTTGAGACGCACCGCGACGTTGCGGACGAGATCCTCCACAAACACCGGGTTCTCATACGCCCGCTCCGTCACCGCCTTCTCGTCCTGCCGCTTGAGCAACGCGTACAGCTCCGAACTCGCCGACTGTTCCACCATCGCGATCAAATCCTCGATCCAGATTGCCTTGGTGGATCGAATCTGCACGGTCACCTCACCTCGCTGGTTGTGCGCGCCATACTGGCTAATCGCCTTCGAGCATGGGCACAACGTCGTCACGTTCGCCTTCACTGTCAGGACAAAGTCGATCTCCTTGCCGATGGCCGTGGCGTCAAACCGCGCTGTATAATCCATCACACTCGACATGCCGGACACCGGCGCGCGTTTCTCGAGGAAGAACGGAAACTCCATTTCCAGATGCGAAGTGGCCGCGCTCAACTTCCGCTGCATCGCGTGAAGGATCTCCGTGATGTTCTCGACATGCACCACGTTGCCGTGGGCGTTGAGCACCTCGATGAACCGGCTCATGTGCGTCCCTTTGAATTCCTTCGGCAAATCCACGAACATCCCGATGGTCGCCACCGTGTTCTGCAAGCTGCGGGCCTTGTCCCGGATCTGAATCGGGAACCGCAGCCCGCGCACCCCCACCTTGTCGATGCGCAACTCGCGGTGATCGCGTTCGCTCTGCTTGTCGTGCAGCGGCGACAACGCTTTGTCAGGGCGCGCGGCGCGGCGTCCCGGCAGTGTCTTCTCGGACAATTTCAACATACCAAAGCATTAGCAGGGACCGCCCCCTTTGCAAAAATAAAACCCGGCCCGAAGTCGCGGCCCGGCCTACTTCCCGTCCCCACGCAGGCGGGTGCCTGCCCGGGCTATCTTCTCCGCAAGCCGCGGCCGCAACGGCTCGAGAGCCTCGTGCATCACGCGATACACGCTAATCGCCAACTCCCACTGGCTCTGTGCCTCCGCCAGACGGGCTGCGGCAAACCCCGCCTTCTCCACCCATGCCGGATCGGGCCGTGCGCCGCCCGTCAGGTTCCCGCCGAGAACAAGGTTGAAATAGTGTTCAAACGCCAGCTTGAGCAACGCTGCCCGGGACTCCGCCGTCCGCTCCTTCTCCATCGCCTGAGCTTCGAGCACGTGCGCCAACCCAAACTCCCCGAGGCTGCGGGTCGCGACATCCGCCGCCGGATGTTGCATCGCCTGAAAGTATGCATTGGTCGCGTTCTCGTACTGCTTCGGATCTTCCGCTGCCAGTTGCAGGCAGCAATCGCCGATGCGCCCCCAAGCCAGCGGGATAAGAGGCGCCACCACCCGGTTCGTCGCGAAGACCGGGAGCTGAGTCAAACGCTCGAAAGCCGTCTTGGCATCCGCAAATTTCTTCAATGGCCGCACCTCCGTCGCGTCCGCCCGTGGCACCGCCGTCTCGCGGGTAATCGTGTCACCGAGCGCGAAGTACGCCTCCGCAAGGATCTCCACCGGACAATTCTCCGCATCCTCGATCAGCTTCGCAAAATGATCACTCGCGTCCTTCCAGAGCTGGGCCGAGAACGCCGCACGCCCCGCCATCATCCGCGCCCGCGAAGTCAGCGGGCTGCGCACCCAGTTCGTGCTCTCAGCAATGATCTGATAACCCCGCTGCGCCTGAGGAAACTCCTCCAGCCGGAAATGCTCGTCCGCCACCCAGAACTGCGCCTCGCGCGCCAGCTCGTTTGTCGGGAACCGCCCCAGCAGGTTCGTAAACAAGTTCATGGCCTCTGCGACGCGGCCGGCCCGCGCATTCGCCCACGCCAGATTATACTCCGCGCGAACGCGCAGGCCATTCGTGCCATACCGCTCCAGCCAGCTCGTGTGCGCGCGGACCGCGTCGTCGAAGCTTCCCTCCTGAAGATGCGACTCCGCCAGCGCAAGCTCGACCCTTGGCGTCAACGGCCGCCCCGGAAAACGCCCGACAAACTCCGTGAACACACGCCGCGCGCGCGACGGCTCCTTCGCGGTTGCCAGCTCCATTCCCACCAGCCACAGGCTGCGTTCGCTGAATTCACTCTGCGGATGCATCTCGATCAACTCCGTCATCCCGCGCACCGCCGCATCCACATCCCCCAGCGCGATCTGCGCCCGCACAGTCTGATACAGCGCCTGATCGAAGAGCGACGCTCGGACGCGGGGCACCGCAGCAAAGTCATTCGTCACCGCGCGATAACCCGCCAGCGCGTTCGTAAAGTCCGACTGCGCGAAATGCGCATCCGCCAGCTTGAACCTCGCCACCGCCAGATCCTCCGACTGAGGCAGCGCCTCCACCGCCGCGCGAAACGCGACCGCGCTCTCAGGAATTCGCCGTTCGATCCAAAGACACCAGCCCCGGTTCAACAGCGCCTTGCCGCGCAGCGCGCTGTTCGTCCCGATGCGATCGAACTGCGACAACGCCCATTGCAGCCGGTTCGTTCCCGCAGCGGGCGGCAGATTGGTCGGCGCGATGGCAGACGGATCGAAATGAAGCCTCAACTGCAACTCGCCTGCGGTCAGCAACGCCAGGTCCACGGAGTCGACCGAGCCCGGGCTGGAATTCCGCACAACGAAGTCTTCAAGCATCTGCGCCGCCTCCGCCGTGCGCCCCTGCGCCAGCCGCAGCTCGATCACATTCAGCACCGCCAGCCGGCGTCGATCCTCGGGAATGCCCGCGGCAAGGTTGTTGGTATAAACCGCGATGGCATCATCGATGCGATCCAACTGCCGCAACACGCCCGCCTGAAGCGCGCGCGAATCCGCCGGCAGCCCGCTCCCCGCCGCGAACGCAGCCGCCGCGACCAGGTTGCTGCTCTGCCCCAACGCCTCATTCAATCGCCCCGTCGCGATGTGGACGCGACACAGGAGATGCTGCCGTTCCCAATCCAATTCCGGATACTCCGGCCCGCCCGTCCGCGTGCCCAGCGGCGCGAGCACCGCGACCGCCGCCGCAAACTCCCGCCGCTCGAACAGCGCCTCCGCCAGCAACAGCCAGCCGCTGGTCGCAAACCGATCGCTCGCCCGAATCTTCACCGCCTGCTGGAACGATCCGTTTGCATCCTGCAACAGCTCCACCACCCGTGCGAACTCGCGCCGTTTGAACCGCGCGATCGCCTCGCCATACGCCGCTTCGAGGACGAGGCCGGAGTTGGGAAATTGCCGCGACACGAGCGCGAATGACTCAGCCGCTCCCGCAAAATCACCCAGCGCCAGATGCGCCTCACCAAGTCGGTAGCGATACTGATCGGTAATCAAACCAGCTCGCGGGAGATTCGAGTTCAGGATCGACACCGCGCGCGCCAGATTGGTCTGCGCCATCGCTGATCGCGCCTGGAGTAACACCGCCTCCGCCAGCATCGGCGACTGCGGGTGCGCCGCGACGAACTGCTGCAACGCCCGCTCCGCCCTGTCATAGACTCCGTTCTGAAACCACAATGCCGCCGACTTGAACGCCCGGCCCTCGGCAGACTCTTGCGCACGAGCGATGCCGCCGGGGAACAGGACGAACAGCAGGCAGGTGCAGAGAAACCAACGCGGTCCGTTCAGCAGCCGGGCAACACGCCGCGCCGAACGGAGTTCGAACAACTGGGGCCGTGCAGTATTTGATTTAGCTTCAGGCATCGCGGCGTCCTTATCGCGCAGTCCCGTGGATGATTCTATGCAAAAAATGTCCCGTATGACTCGCCTCGCACTTGGCGATGAATTCGGGCGGCCCCTCTGCGATGATTTGCCCGCCGCCGCTGCCACCCTCCGGACCGAGATCGATCACCCAGTCTGCCGTCTTAATCACATCAAGGTTATGCTCGATGATGAGCAGCGTGTTTCCCGTCGCGCGCAGCTTGAAGATCACTTCGA
>SXGS01318475.1_pt1 | contig 22109 bp, 21 predicted proteins | sample 3174681 | NCBI WGS metagenome assembly SXGS01 (sample SAMN11356861, study PRJNA531348) | freshwater metagenome | isolation source: freshwater sample F1-80 | place: China: Fuxian Lake, Yuxi | collected 2017-12-25
CTTCCCTGATAAGGAAGAGGCCGGTGGTTCAAGTCCACCTATGCCCACGTGAAGAAACTATTGATAGTTGCAGCACTGTTAGGGATCGGCTACGTGATCTACCGGCAGGTCACCGCCAGCAAGGCGGAGCAGGACCTCTGGTCAGAAGCCACCACCGATCCCGACCTACGCTGACAACCCGGATAATTTAATATCGGCAACCGCACGTCCTCGTAGTTGCGAGGGGGTTTAGCTCAGTTGGTAGAGCGCTGCCTTTGCAAGGCAGAAGTCAGGAGTTCGAGTCTCCTAACCTCCACCGTGGCGGTGGCCCTTCGTGCCGTCCAGTCGAACTCCACAGTGACCGCTATCCGTCGTACCGCGTCACTCGCCCCATAATGAAGCCCTCGCGCAGGGCGTAGGCCGCCGCCGCGGCCCGATTGGGCGCACTCAACTTGTCCAGAATATGTTCGACGTGGCTTGCTACCGTGCGATTGCTGATGATGAGAGCATTACCGATCTCCTGATTCGATAGACCTTCCGCGGCCAGCGTGAGCACCTCGAGCTCGCGCCTACTCAACGGCCCGATCTCAACTGCATCCATGCTGACAACTGTCGTGATCGGTTGCTCGCCGCGGCAGGGCACAACCCGCACGCGAAACCAGTCATCGTCATCGGCCCAGAGGAAAGACCCCCACGAATTGTGCACTGCCGCGCCCTTGGCGACCTCAAGTAAGTCGGTGCCTTCGGTGAGGAGTTTGTGCCCGGCCAGGCCCGGCAGCCTAATGGCGCAACCTGCACCGTCCAACCCAACCGCCATGCTGCCGGCTCCGAGGAGCAGGGCGAGCCACCTGCCTGACTGCAATGGATCCGCGAGGTTGCCGAGTGTTCCGCATAGGTTGGCTACAGCATCGCGGGCGATGTCACTTGGATGACTCGTTGATACAGTCGAAAGATTGATGACGCCGGTGACGCGTCCGTCCGAGGTGCGCAAGCACATAGTCATTCCCTCTGCATACCCTGCCGGATACAGTACGTCGGCCACAGCCCAGTTATCTAGCGGATCACCGGGTAGATCCTTCATTCGCACCGGCCGGCCCGTCTCCTTGATCCCAAGTAGATCCATCAGGTCATGGAAGTCTCTGCTATGCAACTGCCCCAAAACCTGGTCGGAGTACCCTTCGGCGGCGATTTGCACCGACGCACCGGTCAGCGGATTAATTGAGCAGATTTCCGCCGCTTCGAAGGGGATGAGTTTCCTCAATTCGGCTAAGACGGCTCGACCGCGTTCATTGACTGGGTCACCACCGGAGGCGATAGCCGACACCGTTCCCATCACTCGGACGGCGGTGTCGAACTGGGCCGCGGGCATGGGGGAATCGTGACACCTGCCTACGCTGGCTCGCAGCACAACAAGGGGAATCAGCGTCTTCGTGACCAAACAGAAACATGAAATCAGCCAAGGGTTGTCGTAAATGGGTAGAAATACGGATGGCTTTGCTGGTGAACTCTCGCCATTATGTTCAGACCCGGGCGCCAAGGGCGCCTAGTCCATGACAGGAGGCTTCATAAAACGTGCTCAAATTTCGCTATTTGCGGCCAGTGTGGCGACCGCAAGTATGCTGCTCGCCGCTTGCGGCGGCAGCTCCGAAAGCTCGGAGACCGCGGCTGCACCTGCTGCACCTTCGGCCGCTGCCCCATCGGAGGCCGCTGCCCCATCGGAGGCCGCAGTGCCAGGTGAGCCGATTGTGATCGGGCTGCCGATCGCTCAGTCAGGCCCGGCCGGCATCGCCGACCACAAGGACTGCTGGAACGGGGCGATTTTGGCCCAAGAGGAAATCAACGCGAATGGCGGTGTCAATGGTCGTTCGATTGAACTTGACGTCACCGACATTGACATCCTCACCCCCGAAGGCATCACCGCCGGTTTCCAGAAACTTACCGGCGATGGAGTTAGTGCACTGGTGAGCCCATTTGTCATCATCCCGCCGGCGGCCATGGAAGTAGCCGGCCCCTATGGTGCCCCGTATCTAAGCGGTGACACCAACATTGACACCCAAAACATCCGCTCAGGCGACCCGGCGAAGTACGGAAACTACTTCGTTGACCCGCCGGAGACCTACTACGGTTCAGGTTTTGTCACCTTCTTGTCCCAGTTGCAGGAATCAGGCAAGTGGACGCCAAAGAACAACAAGGTTGACATCATCCGCGGCGACACGGCCTACAACCAGAACATCGCACAGGCCACAATCGATGCGATTAAGGCGAGTGGCGGTGCATGGGAACTCGGTGAGGTCATCGACATCACGGCCGGCACTAAGGACTGGTCACCGGTGCTGCAGAAGTTGGCGGCGAATGATGCCGGAGCGATCATGGTTGACCACTGGATCGGGGCGGAACTCGCTTCCTTCTCGCAGCAGTTCGCGGCTGCGCCGGTTGATGGATCGCTTGTCTACTTGCAGTACGGCCCCTCGCAGCCGGAGTACCTAGAAATAGCTGGTGACTCAGCAGAAGGCTTCGTCTGGGGAACAGTCATCGGCACTGGCAACACGAGTGCTGAGGATAAGGCTTTCCGTGCTGCCTACCAGGCGAAGTTCGGAGTCGATGATAAGTCCATGGGCCTTGTCTATCCGGCTTGGTGCTACGACATGGTCAACGTGCTGGCAAATGCTTGGGCCAACACCGACCCGGCGGATTTCGCGGCGGTAAATGCCTTCATTGCGGCAAACCCGATCAACGGTGTCACTGGCTTCCTCGATTTCACCAACGGTGTCACCCCGCTGTACCCGACGGAGATTGATGATCCAACGAAGGGTGTGACTCACTACTTCTACCAGGTCCAAGGTGGACGCCACACGGTGATCGCACCAGACAACGATGCGGAAGCAGCATTTGTTCCCGCGGCTTGGATGAAGTAGTACTTGCCACTACTGACCTGCTCTGATATCACGCTTGACCTAGGTGGTAGGCGGATTCTCGAGGGCGTAAGCCTTGAGGTAGGACAGGCAGAGGTTGTCGGTCTTGCCGGCCCCACTGGGGCCGGCAAGACCAGCCTCTTCGAAGTACTTTCTGGCCGCCAGTCAAACCACGGCGGTGACGTCACATTTGACGGTGTCTCAGTCAGAAAACTCACCATGCGCGAACGGGTTGAGCTTGGGCTGGTGCGTAGTTACCAACGGCCGATCGTCCCGGCGGGCCTTACCGTCGGGGAGACTTTGAAGGCGGCGCGCAAGGCATTCAAGCCGCATCCATCACGCCTAAGGTTGGAGTGGGCCGCCGAATTCGTCAGGCTACGTGCCCATATGGATCAAGCAACTGGCTCCCTCGAGACACTAGAACGACGCAAGTTGATGCTTGCTGCACTACTTGTTCGGGATCCAAAGATCGTTCTCCTCGACGAGCCGGCCTCTGGGCTTACCGGTTCGGAGATCGACGAGATCGACTTAGTCGTTCGCAAGTTAGCTCAGGAGTTTGGGATCTCAGTGCTACTAATTGAACACCGGCTCGAATTGCTGGCGATGGTGGCATCTAGGGTTCTGGTACTTGATGTCGGCGCAATCATCGCAGAAGGGCCACCGGAAACCGTCTTCACTCTTCCGGCCGTTAGACAAGCGTATTTCGATGTACCCATTCTTGACGCTATTAGTCTCGGTATTTCAGATGAGTGAGTGCTGAGCTGATGGCGATACTTGAGTTAGTTGGGGTGTCAGCGGGCTACGGGCCGGTCCGCGTACTACACGATGTCAACCTTTCCGTCAATCCCGGTGAGCGGCTGGGCCTGGTTGGGCTAAACGGGCATGGGAAAACAACTTTGCTGAGTGCGATCGTTGGCCTGACCGGGTGGCAGGACGGCTCGATTATCTTTGAAGGACGACAAATAGGCGGGCGTCGCACCCATGGCATGGGTCGTACTACTCCGAGCATCGTTCGGCAGGGCATCGCCTTGGCACCGCAAGGGGATGCAATTTTCCCGGGGTTGACGGTTAGGGAAAATCTCGACTCGGGGGCATATACGCGCGCCACTTGGAGATCACGGCGGTCGCGCCGTGATCATGTGCTGGACGTGTTCGCGCCCTTGCGCCCACTGCTGCGCCAGACCGCCGGCACCTTGTCCGGTGGAGAACGGCGCATGGTTTCCGTTGGGCGTGCCCTCATGGCGGAGGCCCGGCTTTATCTAGTTGACGAACCCTCACTTGGACTCGCACCGAAAATCTCCCTTGGCTTAGTAGCGGCATTGTGCGAAATCAATATCGGCGATGGCGCGATGATCATCGCCGAGCAGAACCTGCCACTCCTTAACGGCCGGGTGGATCGGGTACTTGGGATGCATGCCGGCGAACTAAAACAGGATGTCGGAGAGGCTCTCGGCGATATCCCGCCAGCTGCTGAGGCCATGGCGCAGGGCATGCATCATGGGCGGGCACTTTAATGGACGTTGTCTTCAGTGCCTTACTTCTAGCCTCGATGTACGGGTTAGTGGCAATTGGTATTTCATTCACCTGGGCAAGTATCGGCATGCTCAATCTCGCACAAGGTTTCATTTTTACCGCCGGTGGCTACACTGCATTTCTGTTTGCCGAAATTGCGAGTACGTATGGTTTGGAAGGTGTTGCACTCTCCGTTGGCCTGATAGTCGCGGGGATGCTCGGTTCGGCAGTGGCGGGACTGGCGGTTGGTGCCGTTGCTTTCCTTCCACTTCAGGACCGCGACAATTTCCGCACGCGAAGCTTGATCGCGACACTGGCAATTAGCCTCATCGGCACGCAGGTCTGGCTCATCTTCTTCGGCCCTCAGAACAAGCCACTGCCCCCGATTTTTGGTACGGGTCGAACTGAAATTGCTGGCAGTGGGATCGGCAACGGCCAACTTGGAGCGATAGTCGTCGCAGTTTTGATGCTCGGGGCGGTGATCTTGTGGATGCGGTCTAGCCGAGCTGGTCTGCAAATGCGAGCGATGATGATGAACCCGTTGGGGGCTGCGGTTGTAGGCGTTTCAGTAAGGACGACAGGTATGCGTGTGCTAGCAATTAGCGGCGCACTTACCGGGCTCGCCTCGGTGCTCCTAGCGCAAACCTTCTTCGTCAGCCCGACTTCCGGGGTCCAACCACTAACCGTTGGCCTCATCATCTCGTTGGCCGGGGGGCTCGGGTCCATCTCGGGAACTGTTGCCGCGGCCGGACTTCTAGGTTTAGCAGAGGCGTTGACGGCTCGCTATTTGCAGCAGTCACTTGTGCCTTTCGTGCTATTTGGAATTGTTGTTTTGATCCTAATTTTCCGCCCGCGTGGCCTCGGCGGCCTCTTGGAGGATGTCCGTGAGTAAACAACCTCTAATTGGGCGGCGGTCCTGGCGGCCAAGCTGGCCGGTCAATACCGAGAAGGTGTTTAAGCGGCGCCGGTACCTCGGCACCAAGCGATCGGTATTGAGGCTGAGTGGGTCTTACAACCCGAAAACACTCCGCCGCGAACTTGTTCTCACGGACAAGAAGCCCACATTTTGGCTAATCGGGTTGTTCCTGATTCTCGTGCTCCCGATTGCCGTTAGCAATGAGCGATTCTTTGCCTTGTTCGGCATCATCTGTATTTACGCCGCGATTAACGTGATGTGGACTTTAATCATCGGAACAGCGGGGCTGCAGTCCTTTGCGACTCTCGCCACGGTAGGGGTAGGCGCCTACGGAGCTGCCTACCTAAGCATCACGTATGGCGTGCCATGGCCGCTCATGTTGATAATCGGTTTGGTCTTGGGTGCCCTGATGGGCTTCCTCATATCCTTGCCGGCCCGGCGCCTGGATGGGCTCTACTACGCATTACTCACGCTCGGTCTGTCGGAATTCTGTCGAAACTTCGTGACCCAGTCGGATCAACTCGGTGGGAAATTTAATGGGGCTCTCTTTGGTGTCGATCGAATAGTGCCAAGTGATCTCATGACGAGTTGGCTAGGCCAAGTACTTTTGTACATTTCGGCATTTGTTCTCCTGCTTGTTGCCCTTACTGTTTTCAGGTGGGTGAATGGTGGACGGCTCGGGTTGCTACTGCGCGCATCGGCCACTAATAGGGAGGACGAAGCATTCTCGTCGGCGATCGGCATTAATTTCCAGCGCGCCCGAACCTGGGTGTTCATGATCGCCAGTGCCGCCCTTGGTGCGATTGGCGCGTTCTATGCCGCCTACATTGGCGGCACCTCACTCCAGGTCTTCAGCCTTGATCTCCTCCTCCTGATGCTCGCCATGATTGTCATTGGTGGTCTTGGTCGGGCCGAAGGTGCGGTAATTGGAACGATAATCGTGGTTGGAATCACGCAGTGGTTCACCGAGTGGGGCCCTTGGCGAATAGTTCTTGTCGGCGTACTTGCACTGCTGTCGGTGTTGTACACACGCAACGGGATATTCGGACTGAAGGCGCAGTTGAAGGAAATCAGGCAGCGCCGACAAGCACTGCATCGGGCCGGGCTAACCAGTCGATACGCAGAGTTCCTACCTCAGCAAGCACCTGATATCCACGACAAGGCGATGATCGTTGGGCGGACTTTTGAGCGCAAGCTGCGGGATCGATTGCGGGGCTGGATTACCCCGGTGATCATTGAAGAACATCGGCGTAAGCCCCTAGGCCAGCACAGTGATCATCTTGAGCGGATCCTTAACTACTTCCGACAGGGCCCGATCCCGGATAAGTACGCCGTCTACTGCGAAGAGCCATTTACTTCATATCGCGTGGTAGCACTTTCCGGTGTGCCAGGAGTCCCACCCCGAGTCGTAGACGACAAGGTTTATCCGTCGCTGGACGAGGCTTACCACGCAGTGTTCCTGCGCCGGGTCAACGATTTGCGATCATCATGAACGGAGTTGAGTAACGATGGCAACGACAACGATTACTGGATATACCGACAAGGTCAGTGTGGCACCGGGTACGGAAATCTCATTCCACCTAAGTGCCGAGAACACCGAGTCGGTGCATGTTGAGATCGTCAGACTCATTCACGGTGACCAGCACCCCGATGGGCCAGGGTTCATTGAAGAGGTGATTGCCAGCAGTGTGTCCGGCGAGCATGCGGTGAAGAAGCAATTTGTTGACGTCGGTAATGCGGTAGTGGTAGCGGACCCGGCAAATAAACTCGCCTTAACCGGTCCGATAACCATCCACGCATATGTGTTTCCGACTACACCAACAAAGGGTCGACAGTTATTGCTTGGACGTTTTAATCTTCCTGATACCGCGGGCTATGCACTTGGCATTAATGGCGAGGGCCGGTTGAGTTTTTGGGTAGGCGACGGTACGGACACCGATGAGATCACCGCACAGGTACCGCTCATGCATCACACCTGGTACTTCGTGGCAGCCTCATACGATCCGGCGTCGGGGCGCGCTCTTTTGCACCAGGAGGCGGTAGTCGGTCCATACAACGGAAGGCTAGGCAAGGTCGCACCCTTTGACCATCGAAGTTCTGTCGAGCAGAAACTGCGCATCAAGGCAACGAACGCGAGCACCCCATTCATGTGGGGAGCGGTGGCAAACTCCGCCCCGATTCGCGGTGCGTATAAAGATTTTCTCTTCAACGGGAAAATCGACCGCAGCGGAGTATACGATCGGGCGCTCACCGTCGATGAGATGAAGGCGATCCACACGGGCCAACAATTGAGCCCGGGGCCGTTTGTGAGTTGGGATACCGCCGCGGGCTACGGACCCGAGGGCATTGATGACTTAGTCTGCGATGTTGGACCCAATGGCCTGCATGGTCATGGTGTGCAGCGGCCCGTCCGCGCAATGACCGGATATAACTGGAGCGGTAAGCACGATGACTGGCGGGTGGCACCAAGTGAGTATGGCGCCATAGCTTTTCATGACGATGCGGTGGTCGACTGCGAATGGGAGTCAACCTTTACTTGGCTGGTGCCCGATGGGACGCGCAGTGGCGCTTATGCGGCTCGCGTGACAAGCGGTGACGCCGAAGACCACGTACCGTTTTTCATCAGGCCGGTTAAGGCCACGGCGCCAATCTTGTACCTCATGCCGACAAACTCGTATCTCGCTTACGCAAACGAGATGATCGTGCACCACGTGCCGGTTGGCCAGGCGATCCTCGCGCACCCGGCGGTGCTAACCGAGGCGGAGGCGGACTATTTCCAAGACCCGAGATATGGCAGGTCAACTTATGACCACCACTCTGACGGGGCAGGGGTCTGCTTCGCCTCATGGAGGCGCCCGATTCTGAACATGAGACCGAAGTGGCGGTCGTCGGCCATTGGTTCGACTTGGCAGTTCCCGCGCGATCTGTCGTTGATTGCGTGGCTGGAGAACCAAGGCTACGACTACGACGTTGCCACCGATCACGATCTCACCGCGCAGGGCGTGGATCTGCTGAAGCAATACTCGGTGGTGCTGACCGGTTCACATCCGGAGTATTGGCACGAGGCGGGGCTCAATGACCTCGAGGACTATCTCGCCGAGGGTGGTCGGCTCATGTACCTCGGCGGCAACGGTTTCTATTGGGTTATTTCCTACCGTGATGGTGAGCCGGAGCTGATGGAGGTACGCAAGGGCGAGGCCGGGATGCGCGCCTGGCAGGCCGAACCCGGTGAGTACTACCACCAGACGTCCGCCGAGCGCGGTGGTATCTGGCGCAACCGCGCCCGCCCACCGCAAAAACTCACCGGTGTTGGCTTTACCACCCAAGGCTTCGATGAATGTCACCCTTATGTGCGGATGCCTGACAGTTACCACAAATCTGTGGCGTGGATATTTGACGGAGTCGAGGGAGAGGTTTTCGGTGATTTCGGACTGGCGCTCGGAGGTGCCGCTGGCCTGGAAACGGAGCGGTATGACTTGGAACTTGGCACTCCACCCCATACAAAACTTCTGGCCTCGTCGACCAGTTGGTCCGATAACTATGCGGGCGTGGTGGAGGACATCTTGTTCAATCACCCCGGAACCCTGGGGACGCAAAGCCCAACAGTCAGGGCTGACATGACTTACTTCACGACGGCGAATAACGGCGGGGTGTTCGCGACCGGTTCTATCGCATGGATGAGCGCACTGCCATGTTTCGACTATCAGAACAATGTCTCGCAGATCATGAAGAACGTCCTTGACGCATTCAGCAAGTCAGGGCCGTTGCCCGGTGGTGCCTGGGATCAAGAGGAGAAGTCGTGGACTTAAGGGGAGTTAAATGAGCACCGGGTATGTCTGGCATGAATTGTATGGCTGGCATGACACTGGCACCTATGCGGGTCTAGTCCCCGCCAGTCTCATGAGTCAGCCGTACCAACACTTTGAGTCCCCTGAGTCCAAGCAGCGGTTCCATTCACTTGTTGAGGTATCTGGGCTGGCGCCGCACCTGACGCGCATCTTTCCCGAGCCGGCAAGTGACGAGGACATCCTGCGTGTACATACCCCGCAACATCTAGCACGGATAAAGGCCGAGAGTGCGCAACCCAAAGGTGGTGATGCCGGCGACGGCACCTCACCTTTTGGCCATGAGGGATTTGCGATCGCAGCACTCGCTGCCGGTGGCTCGATAGCGGCGCTTAATTCGGTGCTCGACGGAACCGTCCGAAATTCGTACGCACTCGTTCGACCACCTGGGCATCATGCGCGCCCTGAGACCGGCATGGGTTTTTGTATTTTCAGCAACGCCGCAATCGCCATTCGACATGCGCAGGCGAAGAACCCTGACCTTCGTGTCGCAACGGTTGACTGGGACGTCCATCACGGCAACGGCACCCAAGCAGCCTTCGTCTGCGATCCGAGCGTACTGACCGTGTCACTTCACCAAGACGACCTATTCCCGCGGGGTAGCGGATCCCTTACGGAACAAGGTGAAGGCGCCGGTGCTGGCTACGCGATCAACGTGCCGCTCCCAGCCGGTACCGGCAACGGTGGTTATCTGCACGCAATGGCGACAATCGTCGTGCCCGCGCTCCGGCGATTTAAGCCGGACGTGATCGTCGTGCCGTCAGGATTTGACGCCAGCTGCTTTGACCCACTGGGTCGGATGTCTGTGACCGCCGCTGGATATCGGGCGATGACAAGGGCATTGATGGATATCGCTGACGAAGTGTGTGCGGGGCGAATCATGATGACCCATGAGGGTGGGTACTCGCCGACTTATGTGCCGATATGCGGGGTGACGGTGCTTTCGGAGATGTCAGGAGTCCCGGTGGACGTTATCCCGGAGGTGTACGCAGGATTTGACACGATGCCGGAGCACGTGCTGAGCCCATGGCAGGCGGCGCTCATCGAAGAGGTTAGGGTCGCGCACGCGCTGCCAACCGTGGCGGGCTAGGAATTACGACCCCAGATCACTGCCGCCGGCCGGCCCTTGATTGGATGGGGGGATGACAACTACCGCGACGATCCACACTTCCATGGGCGACATCCTCGTCAACCTCTTCCCGGACCACGCTCCAAAGACGGTGCGTAACTTCACCGGCCTAGCCGATGGCTCCCAGGAGTGGACCGACCCGAAGACCCGCGAGAAGTCCAGTGCGCCGCTATATGACGGCACGATCTTCCACCGGGTGATCCCCGGCTTCATGCTGCAAGGCGGCGACCCACTGGGCACCGGCACCGGCGGCCCGGGCTACAACTTCGCCGACGAGCCGCACCCTGAGTTGGTGTTCGACAAGCCCTATCTGCTGGCGATGGCAAACGCTGGGCCAAACACCAACGGCTCCCAGTTCTTCATCACCGTTGCGCCGACCGCGTGGTTGAACTTCAAGCACACCATCTTCGGCGAGGTCGCCGATCAGCCATCCCGCAATGTCGTTGACGCAATCGCCGCGGTCGCGACCGGGTCCCAAGATCGTCCGAAGGTAGATGTTGTGATCTCCTCGATCACGATCAATCGTGACTAACCCGCCCTCGGAGTCACCGGTAAGTAGCGCGCCACCGGTCTGCTACCGGCACCCTGATCGCGTCAGCTACATCAGGTGCACGCGTTGCAATCAACCGATCTGCCCTCAGTGCATGGTTGCGGCACCGGTTGGGTTCCAATGCCCGGTGTGTGTTGGCGCTGCAGCGGCGGCCGGGCCTGTTGCCCGCACTGTTGCCGGTGGCGGCCGGGTGTCAAAGCCAACTGTTACCTATGTGCTGATCGGCATCAATGTTGCCGTCTATCTGCTGCAGATGCTGCGCGGGGTCGAGGAGGTGGCCGGCGACTGGGGGATGTGGCCGATCGGGATCGGTATCTACAACGAGTGGTGGCGGCTGCTGACCGGGGCCTTCCTGCACGGATCCTTTCTGCATATCGCATTCAACATGTATGTGCTGTTCGCCCTCGGCCCAACACTGGAACGCGTACTCGGGCACGGCCGATACCTGTTGCTATATCTCGTGGCCGCACTCGGGGGCAGTGTTGCGTCATACGCATTCAGTGATTTCCAGACCGTGTCGGTCGGGGCAAGTGGTGCGATCTTCGGACTCATGGGCGCACTGGTTGTGGCCGGGCGCAGGCTGCGCTATGACATCAAACAAGTCGTCATCTTGCTGGTGATCAACTTTGTCATTGGCTTCATTGCACCAAATGTCGATTGGCGAGCCCATTTAGGCGGTCTGTTGACCGGTGCTGCGATGGCGGCGGTGTTGGTGATGGCACCGCGGGCGCATCGCATGTTGTGGCAGACCCTCGGAGTCGTTGGGATCTTGTTTGTCCTTGGCGCGATAGTCATCTGGCGCACGGCAGAGCTAATTGCGATGTTTGCGCCGGTTGGTGGACTTGCCACCTAGTGCGCGAACTCACCAAGGCTGGGCCGGGTGCGAGGGCGGTGGACATCGAGCACTGGAAGACCCAGCGCCACACAGGACCGCTCCAACCGGGTGTCAAATGTCATCATCGCGCTCGCCTGGGTTCGGATTGCTGTAGCCAGGTGGAGGGCGTCGAGGGTTCCCAGCTCCCGTGATTGAAGTAGCCCTGCCTGCCGAAAATCCACGGGTGTGTGATCAACGATGTTCATTCTTGCCAGGACGGGCAGCACCGACAACTGGTCTATTCCGAAACGACCGGCTACCCGGCGCATCTCGGTTTCGACCAACTGACCGGCCACCAAGGTGTGGTTATCTCCCGCGAGATCGTCGAGATAGGCGATCACCGGGTCTGTGGTGGACTCGCGCTTTATCAGCGTTACGAGGACGGAGGAATCGACGTAGATGATCACCGATCACCTCGCAGCAGCAAAAGCGCGTCGAGGGTGGACTCCTCGCAATCGACCTGCACCGGATTCAGGCCGGCAAACCTGGCACCGGGGACAGCCCTCTGGACCGCAATGCCATCGAACGGGTCTTGTTGAATAGGCCTAATCTCGGCGACCGGACGCCCATTGTTGGTGATGACGAACGTCGCACCGCGCTCCACGGCCCTGAGCACCACCGCACTGTCATTGCGCAGTTGCCGCTGACTTATTTGTTGCCGCTGACCTTCGTGCTGGGACGCCGCCGCCATCTGAGCACCGTAGCACGTTGTAGCACGGTTCCCACCTGGACCGGAGTTACACAAGTGTAGTTTTCCCCAAACTGGGGACAAACCTGTGGATGGAAGCCCTACTGCCAGCGGGTGGAAAGAATGAACCCTACGCAGATGAACCCAAAGCCGATCGCCACGTTTATCAAGGCATTCAGGTCGCGCATGATCGGAATCGACGAACCGGCGATATAGAAGACCACGATGTAGACGAGGCCGATGATGAAGCAGGCCGACATCACCGGTGCCAACCAGCGCGGTGAGCCGAGTCGGGCGATTTTGCGCTCGCCCTTGGGCTGCTCTGGGGTGTAGCGCACTTCCTTCTTGCGGCCCTTGGACTCTGGCACGTTAAAACCCTCCTGCGACAACCGGACTCCGGTGAGCCCAGCGGACCCAGATTAGATGACGGGTAGGGCCGGTGGGAACAATGGCCCGGTGACCAGAATTCTCGTCGTCGATAACTACGACTCCTTCGTCTACAATCTGGTGCAGTATCTGGCCCAATTGGGCGCCGAGGTGGACGTGCGACGCAATGACGAAGTCACCCCCGAGCAGGCTTTGGCCTATGACGGTGTCCTGCTTTCACCGGGACCTGGCACACCCGAGGACGCCGGGATTTGCCTGGCCATCGTTCGCGAGTGCGCCGGCCGGGTGCCGATCCTCGGGGTATGCCTAGGCCACCAGGTGATCGCCGTCGCATACGGCGCGAGTGTTGGCAGAGCACCGGAGCTAGTGCACGGCAAGACCTCACTCGTGCACCACCAAGGCCAAGGCGTGCTCGCCGGATTGCCGGACCCATTCACCGCTACTCGATACCACTCGCTTGCGATGGACCCAACAACTGTGCCGCCCGAGCTCGAGGTAACCGGCACCACTGAATCCGGGGTCATCATGGCGATTCGTCATCGCGAACATGAGGTGGCAGGTGTGCAGTTTCATCCCGAGTCGGTTCTGACCGAAGGCGGACATCACCTGCTTGCCAATTGGTTGGTGGCTTGCGGTGCGAGTGAAGCACTGGCTATGAGCATTGGCCTAGGTCCGGTGGTCGGACGCAGTTAGAGCACTTACTAATTACTAGGCGGCCGGGGTCTCGGTTGGCACGGGCACGGGTTCCGGCGGCGGCGCCGGCGCCGGCGCCGACTCCGTCGGGAACGGTTCAATTGGGAGCTCGGCCGTTGGCTCCGGCGCGATCGCGACGGTGATGGTCACCAAGGTGCCGCGATCAACAGCGGTACCGGGCGGTGGGCTTTGAGCCAACACGGTGCCGGTTGGCACGGTGTCGTCCAACTGCTCGACTATTTGCGCCTCGAGCCCGGCTTGCACGAGGTCACTGCGCGCCTGCGCGACACTTACGCCGATGACCGCCGGGACTCTAACCTGGCCTGAGGAGACACTGATCGCAATCATCGAGCCGGCCTCAATTTGCGTGCCCTCGGGTGGATCCTGCGCGAGTACGTAACCGGTCGGCTGACTAGATGCTTTCTCCTTGATGGTGCCAAGTTGCAGGTTGGCGTCACTTAACGCCAGGCGCACCGAATCAAGTGAGGTGAGCCCGACAAGTTGCGGCACGGTGGCCTGCTCGAGGCCGCCACTGATCGTCACGTTAACCGCTTGGTTCTGCTCGATGGTCTCACCAGCCGCAGGTTGCTGCGCGATTATCGTGCCCGAGGGCCGGTCCGATACCTCGGGGGTTTGCGCACCGAGGCGAAGTTGAAAGTCCGCCAATGCCGTGGTGGCCTGCTCGATGGTCAAGCCATCAAGGTTTGGCACCTGCACTTTACCTACGTCAGCTGCACCGAAGACGAATCTTGCTATTAGCACTGCCCCCAAGATCGCACCGACAACTGCGACCAGGCTGATGATGGCGAAACCGATCCGTCGCCCGGTCTTGCCCTTGGCTCGATAAGCGGGCTGCGGCCCTAGCCCCGCGGCGGCGACGGGTGTCATCCGCTGGGTTTGATCCATGGTGACCATCGGCACGGCTGCGGTGACCGGTGAGCCGGCAATTGCCCGCTCAACATCAGCGCGGAACTCCGCAGCGGTTTGGTATCTATCATCGGGGCTCTTGGCTAGGGCACGCAGCACGACCGCATCTATCTCGGGGGTGACACCGGGATCAACCTGCGATGGCGGCGTTGGCATTTCCGAGACGTGCTGGTACGCGATCGAGACCGGCGAGTCGCCGGTAAAGGGCGGCCTACCGGTGAGCAGTTCGTAGAGCAGGACACTTGTTGAATAAAGGTCACTGCGGGAGTCGACAACTTCACCGCGGGCCTGTTCCGGGGAAAGATACTGCGCGGTACCCATCACCGATTGCGCCGCGGTCATCGTCGCGGTATTGGTGTCGTTCATGGCTCGGGCGATGCCGAAATCCATCACCTTGACGTCACCGGTTCGAGTGAGCATCACATTCGCTGGCTTGATATCGCGGTGCACGATGCCGTGCCGGTGCGCGTAGTCCAACGCCGATAGCACCCCGGCGGTTATCTCCAGGGCCCGCTCCGGCAATAGGCGCCGGCCACTTGCCAATAGTTGCCGCAGTGTCATGCCGTCTACGTACTCCATGACGATGTAGGGCACGACCACCGCGGTCTGGCCTTCACCCATCAAGGTGTCCTCGCCGGTGTCGTAAACCGCGACGATATTGGGGTGGTTCAAGGCCGCCGCCGATTGCGCCTCCCGGCGAAAGCGGGCCTGGAAGGACGGATCACGGGCGAGGTCTGGGCGCAAGATCTTCATTGCCACCCGCCGGCCAAGTCGAAGGTCTCGGCCCTCATGTACCTCGGCCATCCCACCGCGGCCGATAACCTCGCCGATTTGGTAGCGGTCACCGAGCATTCGGCCCGGTTCAGTCGTCATGGGCCCATCATCTCAGGCCCGAGGCAAATGTCTTGCACCTGCGCGAAGCCCATTATCGAAGTACCGCCTTCATTACCTCGCGCGCAATAGGCGCTGCCAGCCCGTTGCCGCTGATCTCGGTGGCCCCGGACTCCTCGATGACTACGGCGACGGCGACTCGCGGGGATTGCGCCGGCGCGAAAGCCACGAACCACGCAACCGCTGGTCTTTCGTTATCGGTCTCGGCGGTGCCGGTCTTGCCGGCAACTCGAACCCCGGAGATTTGCGCATTGCTGCCGGTGCCATTTTCCACGACGTTGACCATCATCTCGGTCAACTGAGCGGCATTAAGTGGTGTCATGGCAGTTTCAAACTGGGTTGGCTCGGTGGTCTGCAAGATGGCAAGATCCGGGCCGCGTACCTCCTGCACCAAGTAGGGCTCCATGGTCACCCCGTTATTGCCGATGGCCGCACCGACCATCGCCATCTGCAATGCGGTGGCCCGCACATCGAATTGCCCGATGGCACTTAGTGCGGTTTGGGGGGCATCTAGCTCATCAGGAAAGCGCGAGGTCGCGGCTTTGAGTGGGATCTGAAAGCTCTTATCGAAGCCCATCAACTGGGCTTGACGTCGCAGCGCCTCATCGCCAAGCTGCACGCCTAGCCACGCGAACGCGGTGTTGCACGAAATCGCAAGGGCTTGCTCGAGGGTCACTTTGCCATCAGGGCCGCATTCCCTCCGGTTCCAGTTCTTAAGTTCACTTGTTGATAGTGGCAGCCGGTAGGTGGCGGGCCCCGGCAGGATTGAGTCGGCGGTGTAGAGCCCGGACGCCAAAGCCGCAGCAGCTGTCACCAATTTGAAAGTGGAACCTGGTGGATTCAATGCGACGATCGGCCGATTCAACAGTGGCTTCGTCGGGTCATCCTTAAGTTCTTCGTAGTAGGCGCGGATAGTTTCGGGATCTTGGCTCGTTAAGAGATTTGGATCAAATGACGGTGACTGCACCGACGCCAGGATGCGACCGGTTGCCGGCTCGATTGCAACCACGGCACCGACTTTGCCCTGCAAGCCCTTAAACGCCGCCACCTGAGCGGCGGCGTCAATCGTTGTGGTGACTGCCCCGCCAACTGGTTGGCGTCCGGCAAATAGTTGGGACATCCGGTCCACGAAGAACAGATCCGACTTACCGGTCAGTACGCGATTCTCGGTGCGCTCTAGCCCGGTGGCGCCGTAGATCAGCGAATAGAAACCGGTGATCGGTGCGTAGAGCGGGCCATCGTCGTAGGTGCGCAGATAACGCAGCGTGTTGCCGGTCTCAACCGACTTGGCCACTGGATTAGCGCCAACGAGGATGGGGCCGCGCTCGCGGTCGTACTCGGCTAGGAGTAGTCGTTGATTGCCCGGCCGCTCACGGTAGTCGCGTGCAAGCACCACCTGGATGATGGTTATGTTCACCAAAAGCGCGACCAGCATCAGCGCGAGGACTACCCCGATACGTCGAATTTGTCTGCTCATCATGTTCCGGGCACTTACCTCACACGCGCCGCACTACTTGAGTTAGCGCGTCATCAATATCAAGTTGTTGCACATCAGGGCGTCGAGCGCGATCAGAGATCCTGATCAACAGCGCGACTATCACCCAGTTGGCGACGAGGGAGGAGCCACCGTATGAGAGAAAGGGTGTGGTCAAGCCGGTCAGCGGGATGAGTCGCGTGACCCCGCCGATGATCACGAATACCTGCAACGCCAAGGTAATTGACAGGCCGGCCGCCAGTAGTTGACCGAATGAGTCGCGCACGGAGACCGCGGTTCGCAACCCGCGTTCGATTAGCACCGCGTAGAGCATGAGCAGGGCAAACATGCCGGCCAAGCCGAGCTCTTCGCCGATGGCTGCGACGATGAAGTCAGTATTTGCGAACGGCACGAATGTTGGAAAGCCCTGCCCTAAGCCAGCGCCCATGATGCCGCCGTTGGCGAAGCCGTAGAGAGATTGCACAATCTGATAGCCGGTGGTGTCCGCGTAGGCCCAAGGGTCCAACCAAACCGTCACGCGGTTATGGACATGCTCAAATAGCTGATAGGCCAAGTAGGCCCCGATTGCAAAGAACAGCGAGCCGATTATTAACCACGATCTACGTTGCGTGGCTATATAGAGCATCGTGATGAACAGTCCGAAGAAAAGTAGCGAGGTACCAAGATCGCGTTCAAATACCAGCACCCCGAGTGAGACCGCCCAGGCGATGACGAGGGGGCCGAGGTCACGCACCTGCGGAAACCCAAGCCCTAGGAACTTGGTTCGAACCAAGGCCAGGGAATCGCGTTTTACGACGAGGTAGCCCGCGAAGAACAAGGTGAGCAAGATCTTGGCCGCTTCTGCGGGCTGGAATGAAAACCCGCCGATGCGCACCCAAAGGGTTGCCCCGTTGACGGTGGTCCCGATTATTGGCGCCAATGGCAGCACTAGGAGAATGAGACCAAGCAGCCCGAAGGAATAGGTATAGCGCTGCAACCTGCGATGGTCCTGGACCAAGATCAGCACTGCAAGGAATAGCACCACGGCGATTGCGAACCAGGTCAGTTGCGCGTAGACATCCGGGGTCGGCTCGGGCGCACTGTTGCGCTCCGCGCGCTGGGCCGCGGCCACGTCAATCCGGTAGATCATCACCAGGCCAAGGATCGTGAGCAAGGTCGCCACCGGCAGCAAGATCGGGTCGGCATATCTGGCTTTCCAACGCACCACCAGGTGCATTGCCAGGGCGAGTACCCCAACCACCGCGACGGTGATCCAAAGGCGACTCGGGGTGCCTTCACCCGTGGACCAGCCGACCTGCAAAGTGCCAAGGACACCGAGGGCCCATGCGCAGATCAGTAGCAGCAGTTCGGCGCCGCGGCGACTTGGTTGCCGCCTGACGGTTTGCGGTTCACTTCCGCTCACGAAATGGCTCCGGGGCAACCTGGTGGCGGAATCAGAACCTTGCAGCCGGCCGCGCGCGATTGCAGCTCGATGACTATGCGCTCGGCGTCGGCGGCGTCACCGGCGGGGATGGTCTTGCTCACTAACTCTTGGTCAAAAAGTGGCAGGGCACCCACTGGTAATCCGGTGTCGGTCGTCAGTTGTGAGAGCGGGAGCCAGGTGAGCGTGCCCGGCACCCCATTGTAGATGGCGACGGTGCCGGTCCCGGGATTTCCGTTTACGCCCACGTACCACTGCGAGGTGAGCCAATTGCGGGCAACCAACAACCCACCGGCCAAAGCGACAATGACCAAGGCGAGGGCAATAACACTGATCAATGCGACGCGACGCTGCTCACGCCGCCGCCCGGCCTTGGCTGCCTGAGCGTGTGAATCCCGGTAGGCGCGCTCTGCGGCCGGCACCACCAGCTCGGAGTCGATTAGGGCAAGGGGTGTGGTCGGCGGGCCACCGACTGCCGGTGGTGGTGCATCGGGGCGATCGGGATCAAGTTGGGCGTCGTCGGGGAAGTGCACATTTGGCAGCCGAAGGCGCACCCTTGGCTCACCTGCCGCGCCAACCACGACAGGCAGCACCGGTTCCAGATCGTCGCTGACGCCATCTGCGAGTTCTTCGACCTCAACCACATCGGCGATTACCACCGTGACGTTATCGGGCGCCCCACGCTCAAGTGCCAGATCAACGAGTGCGGTTACGCACCCGGTGGGATCACCCTGACCAAGCCACTCGGCGATCTCCTCGAAATTCAAGACGCCGGACAGGCCGTCCGAACACAAGAGATACCGATCACCGACCCGCACTTCACGCATGGACAAATCCGGCTCAACCGGGTTGATGCCATCCACCGCTCGCATTAGGAGTGATCGTTTGGGGTGAATGGCGGCATCGGCCGGTGAAATGCTGCCACCGTCTATCAGGGTCTGGACGTAGGTGTGATCGTGCGTGAGTTGCGCGCACTCACCTTCGCGCAACAGGTACGCGCGGGAGTCGCCAACGTGCACCAAGGCGATGCGATCACCGAGCCAGTAGATGCCGGTGACGGTGGTACCCATGCCGGTTAGTTCTGGGTCAGCCGCTATTACCCCGCCGATTGCGATACCAACTTCATCGATGGCGTCGGCCAGGGCACTTAACACCTCGGTTGCCTCCGGCGGGTGAACCTCAAGGTCTGCGACCGTTGCGATGGCCGACGCCGAAGCCAACTCGCCGGCGGCATGACCTCCCATACCATCGGCGACGAGAAGTATGCGCGGGCTGGCGTAGCCGGAGTCTTCATTGCCTCGTCGGATCAGGCCGACGTCAGAGCGGGCGGCATAGCGAAGATGCAGTGACATGTCGCACTACCTTTGCAACTGCAAGGTGGTGCGGCCCACGCGAAGTGGCGCGCCAACAGGCAGCACGGTCGGGGTAGTTATTCGAGTGCGATCAATCCACGTGCCATTTGTGGATCCGAGGTCTTCAACGACCCAAGCCCCTTCGGATGGGTAGACCCGGGCATGTCGACTAGATGCGTAATCGTCGTCGATCACGATGGTGGAGTCGGGTGCTCGCCCGATGGTGACCTGCACGGTATTCAATGGAATCACGGTGCCAGTCAACGGGCCTTCGGTAACAACAAGTTTGGTGCCGCGCACCTTGGCCGACCTTGCGACTTTCGCGGGCTTAGGCGCTTTGGGCGGGCGCGCACGGCCGGTGGGCCGGGTCTCGGCAGGCTGGCGCAGATCCCGGCGCAGCACCAAGATTGTCATTAGGACGAATAACCACAACAGGCCCAAAAAGGCGAGGCGGATGAGGGTGAGCGCAAGCTCGGACACAATCAGCCGCTCCGGAACACCAAGGTGGTTGAGCCCAAGGAAACCGAGCCGCCGTCTTCGATGGGCGCTTCGGTGATCTTGGCCCCGTTGACGAAAGTGCCGTTGGTTGAGCCGAGATCACGAACCAGGGCCGGTTGACCCAGGATGATCTCGCAGTGATTGCGCGAGCACCCCGGATCCTCAACACGGATATCGGTTTCGCTCCCACGACCCAACCGGGTGATGGCGCGCACCAATGGGTAAGCGGTATCGCCAAGAACCAGGCGCGGTTGCTCCCCGATGGGCGCGGCACTGCCCGCCTGTTTGGCGCTGACCTCTGCGCGCGCCTCGCTGCGCACCCGAAAGATCCCGGTCTCCAGATCCTCGTCGGTGCTGATGGCCACGCGTACCGAGCCAAGCAGGGTGTACTGCTGCTCGGTGCCGTAAGCCTTGACCAAATCGCCCAGCTCAGTTTGCAGGGCATCGCGAAATACGGCCAACCGCTGGTAGTCGTGGGCCGAAAGCTCGACATTGAAGATGTTCGGGATAACGGTGCGATCGCGGCCGGTGACTGCCGCCCGGTCGTCAATCTCACGCTGTAGGGCGGCGGCGATCTCAACCGGCTGCACCTCGGCTTTGAAGGCCCGAGCAAAAGCGCCATTAACCATGCGGTCGAGGGAGTCCTCGAACCGTTCCAGCAACCCCACTCGCACTCCTTGAAAGCCGGTAAATCAGTCAACCTTGATGGTAACCCGCCGCGTCGGGGGCTGGCGGGAGGCGCCCGGGGGGCCGGCCCAGTGAATCTGGACAAGTGCAGCTGGCCGCAAGCGGGGTCTACTGGGCCGGAAATCAGGTGGTCGTGACGATGATTCGCGTGTATTCATAATCGTGACAGGCGATCACCCGGGCCGGGCGCGCGCCAGCCTTTAAGTTCTGGCCACGGGTTGGTGAGACTTTGATAACCGCACTTCAACACCGCTGGCAGTATCACGCAATTGGGCCATTCCTAAAGACTAAGCCCCTGACTGCCGGTTTTCATCCTCGAGGCTTTGGAAATCGCCGACGGATGAATCACCTAGTAAGATAAGTGGAGTGTGCCCGTTGATTCACTCGGCTTACCCATGACAGGAGCGTAAATGCGCCTACCCCGTGCCCTCGCCCTGACAGCGATCGCAGCTACCACTGCGGTTGCCATGTCTTCCGTGCCGGCCCAGGCGGCGACGCTCTCGCCGGAAGTGGTCGCCGGTGCCTACTCCGTGATGCTCACGGCACCGCAGGCGACGACGGTGGGAATCGACAAGCATTACGCCGCTAACTTCGTGGTCGCGTCTTCGACAAAGGGCACACCGGATGCGCCTTACTTGTGTGAGTTGTCCGGCGGCACCTCGGTCAAAGGTCAAGGCGCAGGGAGCATGTTCGATTCTATTTATATAAATCTGCCTGGAAAGGACCTCGTGGAGGTTTCCCACCAGATCCACTCGTACGCAAGCGAACAGGCGGCCAAGAAAACCTACGACGCGATCGTGAAGAAGGTCAAGAGTTGCGAGGGGCAGCAGCTAGGGGACGCCTCAGGTACTTCTGGTGAAGTCGTTGACTCCATCCCGACGGCTTTGACCAATGGCACCAAGAAGGCGAAGGACGGCGATTCGTTCCTCTGGGTCAATTCCCAGACCATTGACGCCGACGCCACCGCGAGCTTCGCCGATTACGACTACACCACCGTGCGCCACTTCGGAAGCTTCATCCAGATCATGGACCTCCAATCCGAGGGCCTCAACGCGACACCATTTACCAAGAAGCAGATCGCGAACTTGGACAAGTTGACCGATTCACTCGGCGATGCTTGGCAGGCCAAGTTCAGTTAGTCAATGACGCGGGCAACACTAATGCCAGTGCGAATACCAGGGCCGGCAACTGCCACTGCGGGTCAGGCACCTACGGAACGAGGATGACCCGCTGCCGGCGCAGCGCCATCACCAAGGCGATGATCCAGCCGACGATCGTCCAGCCCAATAGGAGATTCACCCAAAATACTGCCCAATGCGGAACATCGCGCACCGCGGCGATCGCCCACGGCAGC
>SXGS01003642.1_pt1 | contig 22097 bp, 19 predicted proteins | sample 3174681 | NCBI WGS metagenome assembly SXGS01 (sample SAMN11356861, study PRJNA531348) | freshwater metagenome | isolation source: freshwater sample F1-80 | place: China: Fuxian Lake, Yuxi | collected 2017-12-25
CGCAAGCGAGTGTATGCCAGGATTGACGCACTCGCTTGCGCATCGGGCTTGTATTCGCTTAGGCCTTGGTAAATTCCCATCTGCCGCTCGCCTAAGAGCGTTCATGTTCACAAAGACGTCTGAAACGCTTCACTGGCTTTGACTTTTTCAGCCGTAACAAGTTTCAAAGCGATAAATTGGTCGATCAACTCTTGCCACCGCTCGAGAGTCATCTTGCCTACCTCAGCTACGGGCATGTTGTTCGGCAGGCACAGCGGCCGAAGTTTCTCGACGCCGAATGCGAGAGCTTCTTTGGTCATGCCTTGCGAATTCTGCTCCAGAATCTGAGCATTCGCGGTTTCGGGCGATTCGAGGTATTTCTGCCAACCTTCGTTGCACGCAGCCACCATCCGGCGCACAAGGTCGGGATTCTTCGTTATGTAGTCCTTGGTCGCGATCAGGCACGAGGCGTAAGGATTAAAACCGATATCACCCAACATTAAAGCTCGCACTTTGACGCCTTGTTGTTCCGCCAACATCGGTTCGCTGAACGAGTAAGCTTGAATCGCGGTCTTCGTATCGGCAACCAAGTTTGCTACGGTACCTGAGTACGGCACTACCTGTACTCCACTAAGCAATCCCCTGGACTCCATAAAATCGAGAAACGCTTGTCCCTTGTTGGCTTGCAACGTCAATCCCTTCAGTCCATCGAGTCGCTGGATGCCGGAATCCTCGCGCACGAGTACGCATCGAGGTGTATTCTGAATGGGAGCCATCAGCGCCACCACATCGACGTCGTTCTGCCGAAAATTCAATACGTCGTCCGCGTTAGCGATTCCGAATTGAACGCGTCCGACAACCATCTCTTGAGCGACTGGGGCGTTGGGACCTCCCGCTCGTATGTTGACTTCCAATCCATGCTTGAGAAAGATGCCATGTGCCTTTGCGGCATAAAATCCACCATGCTCCGCTTCGGGATACCAGTTCAGCATCAGAGTTACAGAATCGGTCGGCTGGGAAGCGGTTGAAGAATTCAATTTGGAAGCCAACGGTTTGTCGGCACTACCGCAGCCCACAAACAATGTGCTGATTCCGACGCAAGAACAAGCAATTAGAAACAATACGCATCTCATAGAAAATCTGCCCTAGCCAATTTCGCAACATGGGTTCTTTAGTGAAGCCGCTATCATAACAGGTCTCTCGCGAGACTTTGAAGCGGGGGATGAGATCTTCTGGGGTTTCCCGCCGAGCACCACAATCGTATTCATCGATTCAAACAGTTTGTCTGGCAGGTTCAACAAACTGCGGTGTCAAATCGCAACAAAGTCCGTCGCACAGAACACGCGAACACTCTATGACTGCGGAGCATTCTCATGAATCCAACGACTCGAATTCGCATTCATCGCGCCGGCCGCTTCGGAATGCGACATCGTGGCGGGCAACAGCGCGAGCACGTGCATGTGACCTTCGAAGCCACCCGCGACGAGCAGCTTCGCCTTTTTGTTCTTGAGCACGCTACCGATGTAGCCGTGCATGCGGTCGCGCCACGATTTCTGAATAAAGGCTCCGATGGACGGTACCCAGACGAATTGAATGAGGTTGTTGACAAATTTGGACATGGCCGTATCCGGCGTATAAATTACTGTCTGATATTTGGACCATTGCGAACGCTCCCCGCAGCGGCTCGTCCCAACGGCGTATGGGTTTCTGCACTATTTTGATCCCAGCCGATATCGCCATCAGATCGAAAATCGAAACGCTCAACTACACTCGTTGTGCAGAGACCTAAACATCAAACGGTTATGTTTGCGCCGGTGCTAACTCAATGTCTGTTGGCCTTGAAATAGAGGCCGACGCTTTCGTGGTGATCGCGACATGCGGCGTCGCGGCATTCGGCGGTCGCCTTGAGACTCAATACCCAGTCGGGCGATCTGTTAGGATTGCCGCCGGAAAAGAGCCGCATCTCCGCAGCGGTGTAGAACCGCTGCGTCGTGTTGAGAGTGAAGTCCATCGTGGCTTCGAAGGAAAATCGCGGCACGCCTCAGCGCAAGTCGCGGGCGGGCGTTCCGCCGAGCTCGACGCGGATCCCGAGCCGAGGGGCATATCCATTGAGCGAGTGCGGGAGCACCGGATGAAGCGCTTGCAGCACCGACGCCATGAACGGCATGTTTTTGCGCCGCAGCCAGGTCATGGGAAGACGTAGCCACAGCTCATCGGCGATGTGTTGTCCCGCATCGGGGCCAATGATGATCTTGCCGTCCGGCGCGTGAAACTGGAAGGCGTAGCTGTCGACGTGGACGCTGGAAATTTCACTGTCGATCGCCACGTGCAAGCTGGGCGTGCTGACCTCGCGATAGCCTTCGCCAATAGTCGCGGACGCGGCTTTGGCGCCGAAAAAATCGGCGCGATCATCGCGGTGAAAAAGTTGCGTGTCGGTGATCGCGGTTTTGAACTCTCCGACGCTCTTGGGGCGAAACGAAATTCCCTCGCCGAGGACATCCGACGCGTAGCAGACGTAGTCGACTTGGCTGTCCAAATCGACCTTCATGCCGCGGGAATTGAACCGCTTCATGATCGACTTGTACGAGCCGGCTTCATCCAGCCGTTTGACCGGAATCTGGGCCAGGATGTTGTTCTTGCTATCCAACGCTACGATCGACGAACCCGGCGTGAGACCGGTGAATTTCCAACGATATTCCGAGGGCTTGGGGTTTCGTCCCACGTCGGGCGTAGCGACACCCTGGCCATTGGCGACGACCACGTAGGGCCGCGCGGGCAAGCTCATTATGCCTGTTGAAGGAGGGATAAAGGCCGATAGCACGACGTTGCCGTTGCCACTGGACGAGACGTACATCGTCCGGATCGGCTCGCGAGTCTCCGCGTTGTAGAAACTGGCCATGATGGGATTCCCCGTTGGTGGAAGATGAAAGTCGCGATACTGTAGACGCCTCTAGGTTACAAGCGTAGGCCGCGCTCACTTGTTACAGATCAATCTATGTGATGTGTCGTACGGACCAACAGGTTGTGATCGATCTCTAGCGCTTTGTCGACGCTCCGATTATGGGTTGCGATGAAACGGAGTGGCTGCGTCAACGCTTGGAATTGGGGTGGCTCGGCAAACCGCCATCAAGTCTCAAATTCAACATGCACAGCAACCGATCAAAATAAGATTCGCAGCGTAGCGTGCCTCCCTTGAGTCGGAATCCTATTTTTTGGCGAATCCTAACTCATTCTTGCTCAAATCCTGCGCCTGCAGTCCAGCGATTCAGCAATAAACGCGCACTTAGATTGACGATTGCCAGCGTTGTGATTCCCAGCAGCGTGCTGGCCACGACGGCGGACATGATTGCGTCGGTGCGAGCCAATCGTTGCCATTGAGTCATCACTGCGCCCAACCCTGCATAGTCCGCACTTCCGTAGCCGACGAACATCTCGCCAACGATAGCGCCAATCACCGCCAGTCCAGCGCTGATGCGCATCCCCAGCACCAGATGGCTGACCGCCGAAGGAATGCGTAACTTCCACAAAACTTGCCACTTAGAAGCTCGCTGCAAACGAAACAAATCGAGCAAATTCTGATCGACTGAAATCAACCCGGCCGTAACGTTGGAAATGATCGGAAACAAACTGATGATCATCGAGACTTTGACAACCGTCCAAAAACCGTAACCGAACCACGTAATCAACAGAGGAGCAATCGCGATGATCGGTACGGTCTGCAGAAAAATTACGTAAGGGTAAAACGCCGCACGAACACGCGCCGATTGGCTAAAAAGAATCGCCACCAGCGATCCAATCGCGACACTCATTCCCAATCCATAAAATGCGGCCTTCGCGGTGGCCAAGAACGCCATTGCTAGAGCCGCGCGTTCGGCCCAAGCGACCGAGGCAACTCTCATTGGGCTGGGCAAAATAATCGGCTGGATCTTTAGCAACACAACAGCAACGTGCCAGATCATCACCACGAAAACAAGAACTGCCAGCGACAAATAGGCTTGTTGAAAGGACTTGCCGAATCCACGCGCTGGTCGATTCATGTTGCCACCTCGGCCAACTTGCTTGATACTTGCCCGAACAACTGAGCGAATTCCATGCTGGATCGCAACTGTCGAGTTCGCGGAAACGGCAGTTGATTCTCGATCCAGGCGGCAACCTTGCCCTGGCCGAGAATTGCGATGCGGTGGCTGAGATAAATCGCTTCCGCAATATTGTGCGTGACGAAGACCATTGTGCGCGAACGAGCTTGCCACAGCTCCAGCAACAGTTCGTTCATACGCGTACGCAACATGTCGTCCAGTGCCGCAAACGGTTCGTCCAGCAGCAGTACCGACGGGTCGGTTACCAGTGCTCGTGCCAGCGAACATCGCATGCGCATGCCACCCGATAAATGCCGCGGGAATTTTCTCCAATCTTGTTCCATCAAGCCCACCGCCAGCAGCGCTTCGGTTATCAAACGGGTCGAGGATATGTTTGAATCCAGCCGACGGCCAATCTCCAACGGCAATCGCACGTTTTCCCAAACGCTGCGCCATGGCAACAGCGTTGCATCTTGAAAAACGTACGCAAGGTCGCTTGAGCGGCGCGCGCTATTGCCTCCCTGCAATGTGACCGTTCCAGAGTCAGGTGAAATCAGCCGCGCGATCGTTCTCAGCAATGTACTCTTGCCACATCCCGACGGCCCCAGCAGAGCAACGATCTCGCCCGCTATGACACTCAGGTCGATGTCTTGCAAGACCCAGCGATCCGTTGCAAACCGAACCGAGACGCCCGCGACGTGAATACTGGCAGCGCTCGTATTCTCGTCCGAATCAACTGAGCCCATAAAAGGCTTGCGCATTGTCGTGCAGCAGTTTCTTTTGGGCAGCGGTCGGACGTTGGCTGACGATTTCTTTCAGTGAATTAACCCACTGTGCGAAGCTCGCACCGAGTTTACAAACGGGCCAATCGCCACCAAACATTACGCGGTCAGGACCAAAAGCATCCAAGCAGAAGTTAATCGCCGGCGCGAGATCGTCCGTTTTCCAGCCCCGAGGCGCCCCCGCAACAATGCCGGAGATTTTACAAACCACATTCGGTCTTGCCGCCAGTTTCTCGATGTCTCGTTTCCACGAGTCAACATCGTGCGTAGGCGGCGTAGGTCCGTTGGCAGGCGACCAAGCTTTGGGATCAGCATTGCCGCAGTGGTCAACGATGAATCGCGTATCCGGGCAACGCCCAGCCAATTCTGCACCGTCGGCCAGTTCAGTTGGACGCATGCACAGATCAAAGCTCTTGCCCATCGCGCCTAGCAATTGCACGGATTTGATGAACTGAGCCTGCAGGCATAACCCGCGCTGTGCCGATGGCACATGCAAGACCTGGCGCACTCCCTTAATCGCCGCATTATTGCGATAGCGTTCCATGTAGGGTGCAAAGTCAGGCGAGTTGGGTCGGCCTGAGATGACGGCTGCTACAGTCGGTGACTTGCCATCACGAATCAAACCAAGCACATATTCAGCTTCCTTCACCTGATCGGCCTGCGCGACGTCGACCTCCATGTAAACCGCTTTAACAAGATTCAGTCCGGTCGTTTCCGAAACATAATCGCGCATATCATGTTTCGCCGCGATGCGCGCGTCCGCATCTCCCAACCAAGGAGGCTGGAATTGCACCAGATCCCAGAGATGCTGGTGAGTATCAATAATCGGCAGGTTTGCGGTCTGGGCTATCAAGCTCTGGTCTTGGACAGCGAGTGCACCGCATACTCCCAAAGCTGTATAAGTGAATTGACGTCGATTGTATCTCATGGAGCAGCTTTCCCGGCAAACAGAATTCTCAATGGCGGCAACGAGAGTTTCTCGCAAGTTCTCAATTGTTGTCGATAAAATGTAACGCCTGATCGACAAAAATTCCACTGCGCCACGAACCGTGGCAAAAACGAATTTCAAGCCGCCGTCTTGGGCAACCAACACGATACTGGGAGAATGTGTCACCAGCAAGAGAATGCGATCTCGAAGGCCGAGGAGAATTGCAAAGTTAGATTTGTGAATCCCAGGACATCATCACTATGTGCCCGAAACTCCTCAAGTTGCAAACCGGCGGCAGGGTTGGCACTCTCGGGAGGGATTGGTCGAGATGCCGAGCAATGGCATTGAAGCGAAGCGAAGCGTGGGTAAAATGGTAGGTGCCGTGGAGGTGAACTATGAGCCTAGACATTAGCGCCGATGTGCGTCGAGATCCTACCATTTCCGTCGTCGCAACCGACATTCCGGTGCTGTACGAAGACGAAGGACTGGACGAAATGGGCGAATCCGTGCCGCACAACAAAGCGGACAGTGCGATCTCGGCTGGACTGGTCGCCCACTTTGCGGACCGGCCAACTATGCGCGTGTTGACTAACCTCAACCTGCACTACCATCCCGTCGATCGCGGTGCCTATGTGTCGCCCGACGAAATGATCGTCGAGGGTGGTTCCGAACTGGACGAGTTGAAGTCGTATGTGATTGGGGAAGATGGTCCTCGGCCGTTGGTGACCATCGAAGTGCTTTCTAAGCGTTCCTACCAACAGCAAGATTTGTCGGCTAAGCCGCAGATTTACGCCTTTGCTGGCGTGCAGGAATACATATTGGTCGATGTGCCGGGCGAATTCATGGCCGAGCGATTGCTGCTTAAGCGGTTACAGCCTGACGGGACGTGGCGCGACCATCGCGACGCCGATGGAGGCGTAACCAGTATGCTAGGGTTCCGCATCACCATCGAACCCAACAACGAACTTCGATTGCTCGATGCGGCCACTGGCAAGAAGTATCTGCGACCGAACGAAGTCGAACCAACACGTATCGCGCTGGAAACACGACGGCGCTCCGCCGAGCTACTTGCCGAGCAGGAACGCCAGCGCGCCGCGCAGGAACGCCAGCGCGCCGAACAGGAACGCCAGCGCGCCGAGGCAGCGGAACAGCGGGCAGCAAAGTTGGCGGCAGAACTGGAACAGCTTCGCAAGCAATTCGATCGATGAGTTGTCGCCCACTTTCCGCCGTCAAGGAGTCGTAGGGAGTCCCCAGTGTCACGCTGCCGCGAACAACTTGAATGATGACGCTCGCCTGACCGAGTCGGGCGGCTGGCGGTCGATAAACGTTTTCAAAGACTGGGGTTGGCCAGGGATATGCTCGGCGATGCTTTACAACGGTCGTTGGCTATGAGCAAGGCGATGGGAATTCATGCGGTTGTCGTGGACGCAGAAGACGAAGACATCGCCAAGTTTTACAGCAAGTTTGGATTTATACCGCTCACCGATTCGGCGCTGCATCTGTATTTGCCGATCAAAACCATTGAGGCGGCCAAATACTAGCAGCAAACAGTGTCCACGATCAGGAGCTTTTGTGCATTTTTCTGCAACACCGAGAAATGGGAATCAGCGAATGATGTGGATACGAACTATGCGCACAATTGTGCTTGCTTGGTTGCTTGCAGATCAGTCCATCGTAACTGCGCAAGTGATCGTTCCGGTTCCTCAGATCGGGCAACCCGGTCCGGTCGTCATCGCGTCTGAGTCGCTAAGACCTGCGATAGCGGTTCGCGGTGAACCGCTGGGGGTTTTGTTGATAGAGATTCCAATTCCTCCCGAACGCCAAATGTCGCATCCACGAGTCATCGTCGATGACAGCCAGGGGCGAATTCTATATCCAGCGATTGCCGTACGCGAAGTACAGTTGACATCCCAGCGCGAGCCGATTCGGCCGCTGGGACGGGGAGCGTTGGTGGATCGGTTGCGCAACGCCATCCGCGGTGGAGCTGAGCGGCGGACTGTTCCTGTCGCCATTACTGTCGCGGCGCTGTTTCGCGGAAACGATCCGGTCGATCTTCATTTGGTTGGCGACATCGATCAACGCATCAGAATTCCCACCACGCCATCATCGCAGCGACTTCATCGCGAGACGCTTGCCAACTGGTGGGAGACGTATACGCACGCAGCCAAGCAAACGGTCGAGGATGGCGATCATCCCATGTTAGTGCAAAAGTACTTGACCGACATGCTGGCGCGACGATTTCACCTCCCGCCGGTAGATATCGACCCGCCGCAGGATGACAAGGAGGAACCGCTGGTCGAGCCGCTGAGCACGCTAGCACTCTTGTCGGCGATCGAACCACTTCGCGACAAAATCCTTGATGAAGTGCTGGTTGGTCCAAATCCACAGTCACCCGCCGACCAGCCACTTCCTCCGCCGCCGCAATGGACAAGTAACGAAATTCCTGTTGTGCTGCCCGATGTGCCTATAGAAACTATCGCTCGGCGAGTTCCTCCGGAGTGTTTTTACATGCGCTTTGGATCGTTTGCCAACTACCTTTGGTTTCGCGATGTCTCGTCACAACACGGAGGCGATTTAGCACAGATGCTGTTGATGCGCGGTTTCAACTATGAAACGTCACGGCGCATGGAACGCATGTTGAATACCAAGACAACTCTGCTGGCGAAGTTGTTTGGTGACAAGATCATCTCTGACATGGCAGTCATCGGACGAGACCTATACATGAAGGAAGGTGCCGGGCTGGCAGTGCTCCTCTCGTCGCACAATGCTGGCCTGCTGGTATCGTCTCTGGAATCTGAACGCCAGCAGACCACAAAACAAGTGCCCGGTGCGAAACATCAGACAGTCTCGATTGCAGGGAAGAAAGTTTCGCTGTTAAGTACTCCGGATAACCGCATTCGTTCGTTCTTCGTGCACGATGGAAACTATGTATTGATTTCCACGAGTCGCACAATCGTAGAGCGATTTTTCGAAGTCGCGCAGTCCGGGTTGTCGCTGGGAAGCTCGACTGCATTTCGTGCGGCGCGTGCGTGGATGCCCGACGCCAATCAGTACAGCGTTTTCGCTTATCTGTCCCCCGAGTTTTTCCACGGACTAGTGGCGCCACAATATCAAATTGAACTGCGACGTCGCTTGGAAGCAATCGCGCAACTCGAATTGGCACACGTGGCGGCACAGGCAGGTCGAGCCGAGGGAATACAATCGCTGGACATTGAATCGTTGAAACGATCCGGGTTGTTACCATCCTGGTTTGACGAGCGCTCCGATGGAGCACGATGCTTGGTGAACGGAGATGCGTTCATCGATTCTCGACGCGGTGCCCGAGGCAGTTTTTTGCCGATCGCCGATACCGAAGTTGACCATGTTACGTTGCCCGAACTCCAACGTTACGCAGAGTTGTCGGAGTTCTATCAAAATCAATGGGAACAAATGGACCCGATGATGTTTGGATTGCGTCGGTACCGTTCGCAGGATAATCCAAACAACGAGCGAATTGCTTTGGAGGCATACGTCGCGCCGATTGCGAGCGACAAGTATGGCTGGTTGGCGAACATGCTCGCTCCACCTTCCCCCGTGGAGATACGTTTGCCCGAAGACGATATGATCTCTGTCCAAGCGCACATGCGAGGAGCGATCGCGGTACGAACGGCAGATTATCACTTGTTCGCGGGTGTCAAAGATCTGAATCCGCCCGCGCCCGGCGACGCGAAGGGACTTGTAAAAACGCTACGCTTCTTGAAAGCGGCACCGGCCTATCTGGGAGCGTGGCCCATGCCAGGATTTCTCGACTCATTGCCGCTGGGGCTGGGCGGTGGCCGACCGGGAGCGGACGGATTCGCGAAGCTGTTGCTCGGGTTGTGGCGCTGGCAAGGCGGTGGTTTCAGCGTGCTTTCCTTTGATCGCTCAATCATCGAACATGCCATCTCGAGCTTGCAGTCGGTCGCCACTACCGACGAAGCGCAGGTTCGCGCGCGAGTTGGCGATCTGCGGGGATCGCAATTAGCGGGCTGGATCAATACCCAATGGTATCGTCGAGCTTGGCAAGCTTCGCAAGGCAATGCGCGGTTGCTGGATTCAATTCATCAACAATTGAAAGTTCCCTCAGACCAGGCGCTGGCGGTTGCCGAGCGGCTGTTGGACGTGCGTTTGCAATGCGCGCTCCAAGGCGAGTATCGGTTTACTCCATCTCCAGCATCACCCGGAGTCGGTTGGTGGACTAGCACTGCTTGGCCAAACGCCCTCGCAACGTCTGACGGTAACGTCGAGCCGCCAGTCAACTATACCGCCCCGTGGCTAAACTGGTTTCATGGTGGCCGCGTACATTTAACTCAGTGGCCCCAGCAATTGGCGATCGTGGGTACGTTTGACGTACAATTTCCAGACGTTGCAGATAAATCAGAACCGCAATTGCCGCCCATGAATTTCGACCTATTTCAGTTGCCTCTGAAATTGTTCGGCGGCGAGCAACAGCAGAGCAAACCAACCAAGCGTAAGAGTTTCTGATGCGAGACCGCCTGCGTTTCGGGGAAGGATCAATCCACGAATTGACTTCCGCGCTTCAGTCGCTGGACATTGAAAAACTAATGTTAGTGGTTGACCGGCCGGCGTACTCAGCCAGTGGTGCTCAGCCGATTGTCGATAGAATGCTGCCGAATTACGACGTGCGAGTGTACGCCGATTTTGCGTGGAATCCAAAGGTTGAGGATGTCGAGCGGGGAGTTCGTTTGTTCTGCGAATTCCGACCGCAAGCTTTGGTTGCGATCGGTGGCGGTTCAGCAATCGATATGGCCAAACTGATTGGATTCTGCGGCCGCCAAAATACGCCCGCAAAAGCCTGTGTCCTTGGAAGACTAGATCATCCTGCGGACGGTTCGCCGTTGATCGCCATTCCCACGACCGCAGGAACCGGCAGTGAAGCCACCCACTTCGCGGTTGTTTACGTCGACAAGAAAAAATATTCGTTGGCGCACGATTCCATGCTACCTGTTGTGGCGATCGTCGATCCCGTCTTGACCTACAGCTTGCCGGCCCAAGTTACTGCAGCGACGGGTCTCGATGCGCTGTGCCAAGCGATCGAATCGATTTGGGCCGTCGATGCGACCGACCAGTCGATGAATTGGGCGATCGAAGCGCTCACACTCGCCAATCAACATCTAGAAGAGGCAGTCAATCGTCCTTCGCCAATCGCTCGACGGGCGATGTCACGCGCCGCATATCTCGCGGGCCAAGCCATCAATGTTACTCGTACCACGGCTCCTCATGCTCTATCGTATGCGCTGACGACGCATTTCCAAGTTCCACACGGAATTGCCGTGGCGCTAACTTTGGCGGATTTCCTAGCGTTTAACAGTCAAGTTGACACACAAACTTGCACTGATTCGCGAGGCCCCAGTGCGGTGCGGCAACGCATCGACCGAATTGTCGAAATTCTAGGTGGCGACGTCGCAGGCTCGCAACAACGCTTGTGGAAAATTGCCGAGAACATCGGCTGCCCAACTCGGCTTGGTCAAGTTGGCGTCCGAGAAGACGATCTTTACTGGTTGGCGAGCGAGGTAAATCTACAAAGGTTGGCGAACAATCCTCGCGTTATCGACACTCGCTCGCTTCAGCAAATCTTGCAAGCTCGCTTTTAGCCGCTCAAGTGGCTAAGTGCATTCCAGCGGTCAGAAGCCATCAAACATCGGGCTAAGAGTTTCGGCGTCGTACTAACTTCTGCAATTCTTCGACAATCGTTTGCAATTCACCAAGCGTCTTCGTGCTGAGTTGCATTGCATCGCTCGACGTAACTCCAAGAATCGATTCCAACGTCTGAATCAACTCGATCTTGCCGGCAACCAGACCTTTCTCGATGCCTTTTTCGATGCCTTTTTCGATGCCTTTTTCGATGCCTTTTTCGATGCCTCTTTCGATGCCTCTTTCGATGCCTCTTTCAATCCCCTCTTCAATCCCCTCTTGCCTAGCTCCATTCATGGCCCATTCGTAGTCTCGTTGAGCTTTTTCGCGTTGGTCGTACATTTGTTTATCCTGCGTCTTGGACGAAATTATTTCCAATGCTTCGATCGCTGTCGCAAAGTCAAGCCCTGGTAATAACTCCCTGAGCCGCGGCGCGTCGTACTCAGCAGCATGCAACAGCAAGAAGCCCCATTGTTCCAATGCACTCGCGTGCCGAATAGTTTCTTCCGATAAATTGTACTTCACTAATTCGACCGTGTGAACTTCAATTGCTTTCGCGAGTTCTCGGCCGCTGGGAATATCCACCATCTGAAATCGATGGTGAGCCTGATCCGATTCGCGGAACAAAATTCGGTTCAGCAAACAAATCGAGATGGCTGGCGCGGCTAGAGCATAGTTGTGGCCCGATTCCAACTGGTCTACGTACATCGAGCACGCATAGTAGACCAAGCGTTGCACCAGTCCGGGAAAAACCGAAACTTGCATTTCGACGTTTAACCAACGGCCCGCAGAATCGCGGCAGCGAACATCGAGCACGATCAGTTTACTGTCGGCGAACTCTTGGTAACTGAATGGATTGAGAATATCTACCGCAGTGATGGGGTTCCGCAAATCGAGAATTGCATTCAGCAACCCAATCAGCGCCAAAGAGTTTTGTGGCGAACCAAAAATCTTTTTGAAGGCAAAATCGACAGTCGGTTTGATCAATAATGGCATGCCCGTGCGGCCCTAAACTGCGGACAGTTATTCTCAAGTCGGTCTAACCGAGCGCGATGGTTACGGTCTTCGTTTCAGTGTATGGGCGCAAGCCGTCCTCACCTAGTTCTCGACCCTGTCCGGACATCTTGAAGCCTCCAAACGGAGCTGCCGCGTCGAAGACGTCGTAGCAATTCACCCAAATCGTGCCCGCGCGAACGCGACGCGCAAAATCGTGCGCTTTGGAAATGTCGCGGGTCCATACCGCGGCGGCCAAACCGTAGAACGTATTGTTAGCGCGCTGGATCAGATCCTCCCAGTCCTTGAATTTCAGGATGCTCATTACCGGTCCGAAAATCTCGTCCTTGGCGATGGACATATTGTCGTTGACATCCGCGAAAATTGTCGGCTTGATAAAGTACCCTCGGTCACCGTTGCGGTCACCGCCGGTAAGACACTTGGCCCCTTCGGTTTTTCCTTTTTGGATATACGACATGATCTTGTTGAACTGAGCTTGATCGACTTGCGGGCCCTGTTCGGTATCCGGAGACAGCGGGTCACCCAATCTGCGAGATGAAGCCAGCGACGTCAGTCGATCGACCACTTCGTCATGCACGCGTTCTTCGACAAATACGCGACTACCCGCGCAGCAGCACTGGCCTTGATTAAAGAACAATCCAAAATTCGTTCCTTGTACCGCCTTTTCAATATCGCTGTCCGCCAAGATGACGTTCGGACTCTTGCCGCCAAGTTCGAAGGTCAGTCGTTTCAATGACTGCGCCGCCTCGCGCATGATGATCTGAGCAGTTAAGTGCTCACCCGTGAACGCGACCTTGTCGATGCCAGGGTGCTTGACGATGGCTCCGCCAGCGGTCGGACCGAAACCAGGCACAACGTTGATTACACCGTCGGGTACTCCAGCCTCCTGGGCCAACGCCGCCATTCGCAGGCAAGTGAGTGGCGTCTGTTCGGCTGGTTTCATGACGACCGTGCATCCGGCCGCCAGCGCCGGCCCCCATTTCCATGCAGTCATCAACATGGGAAAGTTCCACGGAATGATCTGACCAACGACGCCGACCGGTTCCTTTCGAGTGTAAGTGAAATAGTTGCCGCGCACTGGGATCGTCGAGCCATGAATCTTGTCGGCGTAGCCCGCATAATATCGCAAGCAATCGATGACCAAAGGCAAATCCGCAGCACGAGCATCCCGAACCGGTTTGCCATTATCGAGACTTTCCAGTGCGGCCAGATCGTTCAATTCTTCTTCAATCAAATCGGCCAAACGATACAGCACTCTGCCTCGATCGCGTGCATCCATGCGACTCCATGGCCCGCTTTCGAATGCTTTACGGGCGGCTTTGGCGGCCAGGTCAATGTCGGCCGCATCTCCTTCAGCAACTTCCGCCAACAGCTCTTCGGTGGCCGGATCGATCGTGGCAAATCTTTTGCCGCTAACAGCATCTTGCCACTTGCCTCCGATAAAACATTGCGTTTGCTTAATTCTCGGTCGTTTAATTGGTTCAGCGACAGTTGCCATAATGAAATCTCCTGCAGAGTAGAGCAATTGTCCTCAATTGCTCAGAAACGATACTTGTTCAGAAACAATACTTACTCAGAAAACGTTGCTTACTCAGAAACGATTGAGACAATCGTTCTACTCTCAAATTCTACTCTCTACAACTCCCTTGACTTCGAAGTCCCTAACTAACGACGGGCGCGTGTTGCGCGACCAACGGTGGTTGTTGGAAATCCCCGGCGAAAATCAGCCGGAAAAATTATACGACTGTGGCAACGATCGCACCGGAAACCAGTACAAGTTAATCATGCTGCCTGGCGATGAAGCAGCTCAAGCTGCTCGCAAACGGTTTACGAATGTTTTGTCTAAATTTCCGGTTCCTCAGCCGCGCGACGTGTCGGGAGATTGATTGGCAGGATGAATTGGATTGAAGAGATTAAATTAGGCAGGACGATGTTGAAGTTAAAGCATATTGCGAGTTTCGGCGCAGTTTCGGTGATCATGGTTGCCTCGCTGGTCGGTTGTGCCAAATCGTATCAGTCAGAAGAAACAGCGCGCAGGGAAGTCGCCGCGCAAGAAGAGCTGCGCAAGTCGCAGGTAGCTGAAGATGCTGCGGCCAATGCGGAACTGAAAGATGAGAAACGCGGACGTCGTTGAGCTATGTGCGCTCGAACGAGATTTCAAAACAATCGAATTGGGCAATGATTTTTTTGCGTGACGAAGTCCAGGCGATAGGTTGTAGCTTTTTTGCATTAATTTCCGGTGAATTGGCGATGGTTGTAAAAAAACAAGTACATGCGTTTACGCTGGTTGAATTATTGGTGGTCATTGCGATCATCGGAGTATTGGTGGGTTTGCTGCTGCCTGCGGTACAGGCCGCCCGAGAGGCCGCGCGGCGGATGCAGTGCAGCAATAATCTCAAACAACTGGCGCTGGCCATGCACAATTATTCTTCGACCCATGGTCGATTTCCGCCTGCTTATATTCGCGTCTATTTCCAACCCGCTCAAACCAATACCGACTTGGATCAAGAACGACGAGGCAATTGGGGCTGGGGCGCGTTGTTGTTTCCCTTTATCGAGCAAACGGCGCTTCACACGAATCTCAATGTCGGTCCGGTCACTTTCGCTTCCAATCTGGATGTCGTGGCCACGCGCACGATGTTGCAGACCAGTTTGTCGATGTACCGTTGCCCGTCCGACGATGGACCTCTGCTGAATGTGGACCGGGTCGTACGCAGCCACGCCAACACCGTTAACTACGAAACGACAACGTCCAATTATTTGGGAGTGAATAATACGGGAACAGTTGACGGCAACCCACCTGCGATACGGCGCGGCGTTTTCATTCGCGATCAAGGCACTAAATTTGGCGAAATTACTGACGGTACCAGCAACACGTTTTGCATCGGCGAACGAGCTTGGCGCAAGATGCAGTCGACGGGAATTATGGGTATTCCAGCGGCAGGTTTGGCGTTCGGTTGCCGTGGTCAAGCGACCGGCGTTCAAGGAGACTTTGGAATCATGGACGTTGTTTCTGCAGGTCGTTTTCGCATCAACTATAACCAGGGTGTGGTGACGCGTCTCAAACGCGCGTTCAGTAGCAATCACACCGGTGGAGCACAATTCGCCAACTGTGATGGATCCGTGCGCTTCATCAGCGAGACTATCGATGGCGATATGCAAGTCAGTCAACAGTCACTGGACGCCGATCCCAATAGTACTTGGGAAAACTTAATCGCGATCTCGGATGGCAACCCGGTCGGCGAATTCTAGAGCGAGTTTTTTGATGAGCCAGTGTCATCGCGAAGATCGCTCGCTTGATCTTTCGACAGTGAATCGTCGGCAGAGTTTACATTTGACCTATTCCTCGATTTTCGCGCAAAATTGTCTGATCGCCGGCTGTGCGTTGGTCGTAATGCTTGCTTGCGTCGTAGCGATTCATGCACAGTCGGATAAGATCGATTTGCCAGCCGTTTCCACGGACTTGGTGCCGCTGACAGAACTAACCGGCGCTCAGCGCTACAAACAGGAACTCGGCGGACTTTACGGAGCTGGTGCGAATGAGCTGCCTGAGCAGCATTCTGCGGCAGCCCAGCGAGAGTCTACGTTGATCGTACCGCGGAATGCGCAAGGAAGTCCGCAAGCAGATGGCAAGATCGTTGTCGTCGCGTTCAGTATGTCCAACGCGGAACAAGAATTCGGCGCCTTTCAGAAACTGGCGCATGCTGATCCCGAATTGTCGCCAAACGTGTTTGTGGTCAACACCGCGCAAGGTGGTCGTGCGATGAGTTCTTGGGCGACTCCGCGGTATCGTACGTTTGACATCGCCGAAGAGAGGCTGACGCGAGCTGGTGTTACGGCTAGCCAAGTTCAAGTTGCGTGGGTCAAGATCCCGATCGAGTTGATAGATTATCGCCCGATAGGCTCCAAGGATATCAGCAATCTCGCTGAGAATATCAAGACCGTGCGAGCCAATACCCGTGTCGTTTTGCAGCAAGCCAAACAGCGATTTCCAAACTTGCGAATTGCCTATCTGGGCAGCCGAGTGTACGGTGGTTATTGCAAAACCGATCTCAATCCAGAGCCCTTTGCGTATGAATCCGCGTTCGCGGCAAGGTCGATGATCTTGGACCAAATCCAAGGCGACGCCGAGCTGAACTTCGACGCAACCAAAGGCATTGTCAAATCGCCGTTGTTGATGTGGGGACCTTACCTCTGGGCGAATGGACTCTCTCCACGCGCCATTGATGGTTTGACATGGGAGAGAAGCGATTTCGGTCGTGACGGCGTCCATCCGTCCACTGCCGGTGAACAAAAAGTTGCTCGACTACTACTCAACTTTTTCAAGTCCGATAGAACTTCACGCGATTGGTTTACGCGGAGAAGGTGAGGCAAGAGCGCGGGCGAAAAGAGCAACTTGCTTTGTCAAAGCAACTATCGGATGAGGGCAACTAGATCAACATGAGTCAAATACTTCAACTCCTGGCTAGGCACGCTGAGGGCTGGCAAACTCGCACCCAGGCAATCGTTGTCTGCTACATTTGCTTGCAGTTGCTGATTTCATTCGCGCAAGCGGTGAGCGACCAAACGGAGTTCTCTGCCAAGCCACATCCTGACGCGATTCCCAACATCCATCCGCCTGGTGAAGTTGATAATCCCGCCTTGGTGCCATATATCGTTGCGGACTCGCGCGTCATACCAGGAATCGTTGTCGACGAAACTCAAGCGACTTTGGTGGGCTCGTGGCAGTATTCAACGCATACACCGCCCCATGTTGGCATTGGGTATCTGCACGATCAAAAGGAAAACAAAGGTGCCAAATCAGTAACTTACGTACCTACCTTGCCGCATGACGGACGTTTCGAAATTCGAGTATCTCATTGCTACAACGTGCGCCGTGCAACCAATACGCCGATTACGATTCATCATGCCGATGGTGAACAAACGGTGCGCATCGACCAACAGCAGACACCTGCCTACCAACGGCTGTTTCGGTCGCTGGGCACGTTTCGATTTCGAGCAGGACGCGAGAGTTGGGTGCGCATCAGTACGGACGGAACCGACGGCAAGTACGTAATTGCCGATGCAGTTCAGTTTTTGCCAATAGTCGATCGGCCACACTTGCAAGCGCATTCGCACAACGACTACTTGCATGACTCGCCACTGCAAGATGCGCTTGACAATGGGTTTTGTAGTGTGGAAGCCGATATTTTTTTGGTAGGCCAAAAGTTGCTGGTCGGGCACATGTTGGGCGATACGCGACCGGAGAGGACTTTGGAACGCTTGTATTTAGAACCACTTCGAGAACGCGTCCGCGCTAATGGCGGTCGCGTGTTCAAGACCGGCGAACAATTCACATTGTTGGTAGACATCAAATCCGAAGGCTCAGCTACCTACGCCGCGCTGCGGTCGATCTTAAAAAAGTATGCAGATATGCTCACTACCAGTCACGCCGGCAAATCGGAGCAGCGAGCAATTTCTGTAGTGATCAGCGGCAACCGTCCTCAGCCTGACATCGCGGCTGACGAGCAGCGACTGGTTGCAATCGACGGCCGTTTGACGGACTTAGAGCTGCAACGACCAACGGATTTGGTTCCACTGATCAGCGACCGCTGGGGAGCACATTTCAAATGGCTCGGTCACGTTACTTTCGATCCAGCCGAACGCGAACTGCTGAAGAAATTCGTCGTGTCCGCGCATGCGCAAACTAAACGCATTCGATTTTGGGCGACACCCGACTCGCCACAAATGTGGCGAGAATTGCAATTGGCCAGCGTCGATCTCATCAATACCGACGATTTGGCTGGCCTGTCAGTATTCCTAGACCGCGCCAAATGATCAATTTGGTAACTAAGCAAGCCGGTGGGATTCGCGCGGCACTCAAGTTACATGATCTCTTTGATCGGATTGGGATCGCTGACCAAGTGCGATGGACGTCCGGTACTGTTGTACAGGATCTTATCTGGGTTGATGCCCAGTTTGAGATAGACGCTTGATACAAGATTCTCCGGCTTGTAAATGTTTTCGACCGCAGCATATCCGCGAACGTCCGTGGCTCCTACGACGGTGCCTCGAGGCGTACCGCAGCCAGCCACCAGAACGGACATGGCGCTGGACCAATGATCGCGGCCGGGTGTAGACTGGCCAGATAGCGTCGAAATCGCTGGTGTGCGCCCGAACTCGCCCATGACGATCACCAAGGTCGTATCGAGCAATCCGCGTTGATCCAAATCCTCGATCAGGGTCGCGACAACCGATTCGAGCTGTTGACCTTGTTTGCGAAACGCAGAGAAAATGTTGGAGTGATGATCCCAGCCTCCGTCATTGATAGTTACAAACGGAACTCCAGCTTCCACCAAGCGACGCGCTAGCAGGGCGCGATGGCCCAGTGCTGAACTGCCGTAAGAATCGCGAACTGACTGAGGTTCGCTGCGTATCTCAAACGCGTCTTGAGCTGCTTTGGATGTCATTAGCGAAACCGCCTGCTGGAAATTCTCATCAATGCCGACTACGGGGTCGCCGGCAGCGCGGTCATGGTAACGCTTGAATTGATCAAGCTTGGCACGTAGTTCGCGACGATTGAGTGCTCGCGAGTTTTCCAGCGCTTCGGGAATGGTCACGTCGCGAACCTGAAAACGCTCGCGGCTGGGGTCATCACCGACCACAAACGGTGCATGGCGTGCTCCCAGAAAATTTGGGCCGCCAGAGCGCGTGATGCTGGGCATGGAAAAATAAGGCGGCAAGCCATGCGGCGCTCCGCGCTCTGCCGAAACGACCGAACCCATGCTGGGGTGAAAGCTGACGAATGCACCGCAACTGACGGGGATACGCGTGGGCGAACCTGTCATCATGTAGTGATTGCCGGCACCATGATTGTTTTGGTTATGGCAAACGGATCGTACGATCGAGAATTTATCGCTGATTGCAGCCAGGCGTTTCATATTCTCGGAAAAGTAATAGCCAGGTGTTTTAGTTTTTATGGGCTGGAACTCGCCTCGAATCTCGATCGGCGCGTCGGGCTTGGGATCAAAAGTTTCGATATGGCTCGGTCCGCCGTCCAGCCAAAACAAGATGCAACCGGTCGTTCGCTTGGAACTGTCGCTGGCCAGCGATCGCGTGCGCAGAGCATCGACAAACCCACCTCCCAGTAGCGCTCCCAAGCCTAATTTCAGACAATCTCGACGCTTGGTCCCTTCGCAATTGCGATGTACGGTCATCAATATCTCTCCCGAGGAATCATGCTGGTAAGTCGTATCAGTCTACAAAATAAAATTCTGGTGTATTGAACAAAACCCAGAAAAGGTCTTCCACAGCCGCGCGACGGTCTCCGCTGGCAGGAAAACTCGTAAGTGCGACCTGCTTCTCTTCAGTGGTTGGTAGTCGGCAATAGGTCAGCAGGTAAGCCTCCTCGACGACTTGCGAGTTGCTCATTTCGCTGGCAGCAAGTTTGGCCGGTCGCCCGGCATCAAGCGAGATTTTTGTATTCAAAGCGGGCGAGTTCATCAGGTGCAAGACCTGCGGAGTTGTCGAATCGTAAGTTCTTTCGCACGGTGGGTCCTGGTTGGCGTCCGGCCTGCCGAAAGTATCCAGAAAAACGCTCGATGAACGGAAGGTCCACAATTGAGTCGCGCGAGATCCGACCGGCATTGCCGCAAAGTCTTCTTGAGTCCCCAGCACGTCGTTTACAGCGTCCAACAAAATCTCCGCCCGCATGCGCTGGCGATAATACCGTGAAAAATTCTTGATATCCGTGACGTTCCTTTCAACCGGTGTTGAACCGAGCCCGAACACGTAAGACGCGGTGATTTTTCGAATCAGTTGCTTGATGTCGTAACCTTGCGCACGAAAATGATTGGCCAAGAATTCCAGCAGCAATTCGTTGGATGCGGGATTGGTCGCGCGCAGGTCATCGACTGGGTCAACCAAGCCTTGCCCCATCAATTCAAACCAAACTCGGCTGGCCATCACTTTGGCGAAATAGGGATTCGACGACTCGGTCATCCATTGCATTAATGCATCGCGCGGCTCGATACCCGACTTGGGATCGTAAGCTTGTCCGGTCAATGTCTTCGGCGAAACCAACTCGCCGGTGCGTCCGTGTTTCAATTCTCCGGAAGACTTGTTGAGAATGATCTCCTCGCCACCTGAGATGGGCGGTGACAGGCCTGTACCCTTGTGTCCTACGTTTGCAAAAAAAGCAGCGAAGCCGTAGAAGTCATCCTGGCTCCAAACCTCAAATGGATGATGATGGCACTTGGCACATTCGAGTCGAATTCCAAGAAAGAGTTGGCTGGCCGATGCACCGATCTCTGTGGTATCCGGTCGATCACGAAAAATAACCGTTGCACCATTTCGCCATGTGCTACCCTTAGCGGTAAGTAGTTCGCGCACAAACTGATCGTACGGCATATTCTGTCGAAACGCTTCGCGAACCCAATTATCGAGGCTGCGGACCGCTTTGATTCCCGCGCGATATGGGTTGGGGCGTAACAAGTCCGTCCACTTGTTTGCCCAGAAGTCGGCGTATTCGGGGCGCTCGAGCAATTGGTTAATTAACTGCGTGCGTTTGTCAGCTCGAGCATCTGCAAGAAAAGCCCGAGTTTCATCGGATGCAGGCAACCGACCGATCACGCGCAGATAGGCGCGTCGATGCCACGTTGATTCACTGGCCGCATCCGATGGTAACTGTCCCATCAATTTAAGTTTGTTCCAAACCAACGAATCGATTTCGTTGTGCTGAGGCAGAGCGTTGTACACGGCATTGGGTACTTCGCCAGCCAGCGGAACTGTCACCGTGCAAACGGCGATGTTGTTCATATAGCGAGCCATGATGGCAGACTCGCCAGGAATCGGTCCCGCCTGAATCAAACCAGGTTCGTCATTCGAGATCGCAGCAATAGTTTGATCGTTGGACTGAAACGCGCTGCCGTCGGTTACTTCGCGCCGCTTACCATCGGAATATTCGGCGTACACTTTCAGGCGAAATTGTTCTTTCGGTTTAGCGCTGTGAGTTTTTGGGTCAACTACGACGCGAACCAGCGTGGGAGCGTCGTGAGGTGTCCGGGGCGCTCCATTTTTGATCCATTGTTTGAGCAGTTCGTAATGTGGACTGCCAATTTCGAATCGCTTGCCGCCGCCATGCGGTAATTCGCCGGTCGCTTTGCGGAGGATAAGGCTGAATTCAGGTGCTGCCGGAAAGATCCTTCTGCCGCGCCCCTCGCGAACCAATGCAAAATGATCGAAATCGCCATCAAAACCCAGCAATGACAGCGCAAAGCCATTCTGGCCACGAGATTTACCGTGGCATGGCCCAGAGTTGCAACCGTACCGCGTCAGCAGCGGTTGGACGTCGGATTCAAATGTAACCGATGCCGTAGAAGCGCTGGTTTCACCGGGCGTAACTGAATCGGAGGCGGTTAAGCATGCGAAACTGCTCAGTCCGATCACAGCGGCGAGCACAATTGGATGGGTGAATCGCATCATTAATTTTGGTAAGGTGGGAAAGGCTGCGGTGGGAATCCTACTCAGTCAATTCTAATCAAGCCCAAACAATTCTAATACAAGCCCGACGCGCACGCGAGTGCGTGCCAGGATTGAGGCACTCGCGTGCGCGTCGGGCTTGTATTTGCTCACGCCTTGGTAAATTCCCATCTGCCGCACACCTTA
>SXGS01174157.1_pt1 | contig 22097 bp, 8 predicted proteins | sample 3174681 | NCBI WGS metagenome assembly SXGS01 (sample SAMN11356861, study PRJNA531348) | freshwater metagenome | isolation source: freshwater sample F1-80 | place: China: Fuxian Lake, Yuxi | collected 2017-12-25
ATGTTCATGAGTTGTTCGCGTTCTGGCGGTGACAAACGGATGCGATACTTAATTGGCATCTACTCCAATTAGACACGCTTATCCAAAGTACAAGCTCAATTTGTTTGACCCATCAACTCACGACTGACGGAGTACTAGGCGGTAGCCAGATCTATCAGGTCCAACCCAGACAGAGGGCCTTCGATCTTCAGGCGGTGAAAAGCTACATGAATAAGAAGGGGTTCCTCATCGACCAGTCACCCAATTTTCCGGGGGCCGTGCTCACGTTCTTTCCCGGGACTTCTTCCAGCAGCTTTGGCCTGCTCGCTCCCAGCATTGCTTCCATGAGCGTGGATGAAGACAAGGAGGAGCTGCGGATCTTTGGCTTGTTCGACCCGGATGCTCCCGCCACCGTCCGGATCGAGGGCGGAAGCAAGAAAGAGATCACGGCTACAGCGAGAATCGTGGACGGGTCAACGGAGATTACCTGCCCTCTGCCCGCCAGTCAGCAGCCCAGCGCGGGCAACGTGACCGTCATCCAGCGCGGCCACAAGAGCAACACGGTGCCACTGACCGAGTGGTGGTTGAAGGCCACCGGTCACAAATACTTCTCCATTGGTCAGCCACAACCCTCGTCCACGATTGATTTCAATCTCCATTTCCGCACGGACGTTCACTCATCCCGCACCGCGCCATATCAGGTTCCCGTTTTTCGCGGCAACTCCGCGCGGGCGGCGCGGGACTCGAAGGTCACCGTGACGGATGCTTCGGGAACGTACCACGATCCGAACGGCATCCGCACGGTGAGCTGGAGCCTGTCCGGTCCCGTTGAACTCCCGGCCGTCTATGGATCGCTGCAGGTGGACCTCGGATTTTCCGGCCTGGCGAGTTTCTCCAGCGATGGCGGCATCGGCCTGACCTTCTTTGCCAAGGCGAACAACAAGATGACCGTCACCGAGACGATCAACAACCTTCAGAATACTTACCCATTCGAGCCCGGCACGCGGACTTTCCCGCCCGGGAAGTCGCAACTGGACCTCGCCACGTACACCATCCAGGGCGGATCAGGACCGGCGGCAGGGGATTCGGGAATCTTCACTTGGGAACAGGCGTCCGCTAAGTTTGCCCCGGATAAGACCGATCCAGATTACGCCGAATAACGACTCGGTCGAACCAAACATCACCGGGACGAGCTGCTTCCTGCAGCTCCCGGCCATTGGAAACGCCGCAGTCAACCATGCCGAAGCGGTTCTGTCTGCCGCGCTGACCGGCGGGCGGCCAATTATGGCGAAGCCTGCCTGATGCGATAAATGCGGCTGACTTTTCCCGAGGCATTGCGGTCTTCCTGAGAACCGGTCACTCCGGAGGCTTTGACCGTATCACCGGCTTGATTCCATGCGGGCGCGTTCAAGTCTTCCTTGAACTCCAAAGCGTAGGAATGTCCGGGAATCGTAAGCCACGTCGCCGCCAGCACTCCCGTTTCCGACAAACTGAAGGTGGTGATCTTGAGTGCGCCCGTCGCCGCGATGTTGAACTTCACGGTGCTCGACAATTCAGGAATGCCGCCATCGCTCACGCTCAACGTCACTTCGTTCGTCTTGCCTGCCTGGCTTTCAGGAATGGCCCAACTAAACCGGCCAGTCGCTCGATCAATGGTGGCTCCTGCCGGGCCAGACGCAACAGAGTAAGTCAGGGTGTTGGCGGGTTCGTCCGCGTCGCCGCCTTTCACGCTGTAGAGGAAGGTCCCTTCCGAATGAGCCACCTGATCAGGAATGGCCTCGAGGCTGGGGACCTGGTTCACTTCCTTGACCGCGATCTTGAAACTCTTCTCCGCGCTGGCGGGAGGAACGCCATTATCCGTCGCCTTCAAAGTCACCGTGTAATCTCCCGGTCCCTGCGCTTCGGTAGGTGTCCATCGAATCTCGCCTTCCGAACTCACGGTCAAGCCAGGTGGACCGGCCACCAGGACGAAGACGATCACATTGTTCGATCCGGCATCACCATCCTGCGCAGCGGCTGTGATTTGGAGAGCGGCCAGTTCGTCCACCGTCTGGTCGGCAGGACCAGTTATAGTCGGTGCAGAATTCACCTCGTTGACGGTCACCTGAAAACTTCCGGTGGCGTTCAGGTTCTTGTCCGTGCTCGCATCTGGACTGCTGTCGGTGACCTTCACTGCCACGGTATATTTGCCGGGCCCTAGCTCTTCAGTCGGCGTCCACGTGATCGCCCCGGTGGTTGTATTCAATGTCAATCCAGGCGGCCCGGACACCAGCTCGTACGTCAGTGGATTCGCGGGAAGGTCGGCGTCGTTTGCGGCCACGCTGAGTTTGACCGGGGTGGTTTCGTCCACAGCCGGATTGTCCGGCAACGCAAGCACAGGCGCCTGGTTCACTTCCTTGACTGCGATTTTGAAACTCTTTTCCGCGCTCGCCGGCGGAACTCCATTGTCCGTTACTTTCAGAGCAACCGTGTATTCTCCCGGTCCCTGCGCTTCCGTCGGTGTCCAGAGGATTTCACCGTTTGCATTGACCGTTAATCCTGGTGGTCCGTTCACCAATCCGAAAACAAAAGCACTATTCGGTGGCAGGTCACCATCCACCGCGGTGGCTTTGACGTTGAGCGCGACGAGTTCGTCCACGGTCTGGTTCACAGGAACGGTCAGCGCTGGTGGTGAGTTTACTTCATTGACGGTTACCTGGAAACTTCCGGTCGTGCTCAGATCTTTGTCGGTGATCGCATCGGGATTGGTGTCAGTGACCTTCACCGTCACCGTGTATTTGCCGGGTCCCTGCTCCTCCGTGGGAATCCACGTGATCACGCCGGTGGTTGGATTCAACGCCAATCCAGGCGGGCCGGACACCAACTCGAACATCATTGCGTTTGCCGGCAGGTCGGCATCGGTCGCGCTCACGGAGAGATTGACCGGGGCGTTTTCATCCAGAGCCGGGTTGTTGGGGAGCACCAACACCGGCGCCTGGTTCACTTCCTGAATGATGACCTGGAACGTGTTCGTCGTGGACAACGGCGGGCTCGCATCATCCGAGACCACGACAGTGACGGTGTTGGTCGAAGGTCCATGGGCTTCGGTTGTGGTCCAGGTAAACGCACCGGTGTTGGGATTGATGCTGGCCCCGGCAGGCGGACTGACCAGAGAGTAAAGGAGCTTTTGCGCGGGCACGTCCGCATCTACCGCCGCAAAACTGAGGGACAAGTTTGTTCCCTCTGGCCCTGCCTGGGTTGCCGGGGTCGAGGCGAAAGTTGGAGCCGTGTTCGCGACGATGAGCGTCACGTTCGTGGTGGAGTAGTTGATGCTCCAACCGTAAAGCTCGGGTTGAGGTGGATTGACCGAGGTAAAGTTCCCTGTGCGCGACTTGAACTCGGCCATTGAGAAGGAATCGAACTGCTTCGGCTTGAAGCCACCGATCAGCGTCACGTTGAGGCTGCCATTCAGAGAAGCGGCATCGGACACGGAGAGCCGGTCATACTCCGTTCCAGGGGTAAGACCTCCCAGCTCGATATTGAGGGCCCCGGTTGCAGTTTGGAAATACTTGCCGATGATGTTCAGGAGCCCCGCCGACGTGCCGGGACTGACGACGGAAGAGTTGGTGACGTTTCCTGTGACCGTTCCCTTCCCTCCCAGCAAGCCGCCGAGGATGGGGACTGGACGGACAAATGTGAGACTGGCTCCGTTAACCAGAGTCTGGCCGCTTGTTTGGGAGAAGGCGTCCGAAATCTGCAATGTCCCTGCGAGCACTTCGAGTTTGCCGGTGTTGTTGAAGGCGATGCCGTTGCCGATGGTGCTGATCCCTGTCCCGGAACTCTTGCGCAGAGTGCCCGCATTGTTGAAGGTCTGGGGTCCGCTAAAATTGTCGATCCGAACGTCCCCTTGAATGTCAAAGAGGCCCAGGTTTTCAATGGTCGAGTTGCTCTGAAAACGCAGCAGGTTGCCCACCATCACCGTGTTGCCCTCCAGCCGGAGCGTCTTGCCGCCCGTCAAGATCGGAAGGTTGTTCGGCGACCCAGTGTCAGCGTCCCTCCCGCTGGAACCAGCATCTGCCCGCTCCCGCCCAGTGTCCCGTCCGACCAGATCACTGTCGTGGCAGTGAACTGAGCGCTGCTGGTGAGAGTCCCTCCGCTCAGATTGAGACCAGCGATAGTCACTGCCGTTGTCGCCGTGACCGTGCCGGATTTGATGATGGCCGTGTCGGTCGCGGCTGGCACACCGGCTGGAGTCCAGTTGGCATCGACGTTCCAGTTTCCGTTCCCGCCAGACCAGTTTTTGTCGGCGGCGATCAATTGTGATTGAGCGAATGCCAGTGTGACGAGCGAGCAAAACAGGGAGGTGTAGCGCATAATGGAATCCTTAAGAATCGAGGTGATATGTCAGCTCCGGGCAACGAAATGTCCGTGGATGATCAGTTCCTTTGAGTGTTGGAAGCGACGTTAGTTGGGAGACGGGAAAACTCAAGGCCATTTCTGGCCTTGCCGAAACGATTCAACCTAAAAACGGTTGTTCGGATTCACAGAAGGAAACGAAGAGAACGAAGGGACAGCAATTTCGACAATCATTCCCCGGCGATCCGCGCTCACCCAGTCAGCGGAGTCCGGGAGACCGAGAAAATCCTTCGCATTTGGTTTCCTTCGTTACCTTCTGTTCGAATCAACTGCTGTTTTCAGGGTCAAAAAATGTGTGGAAATTACTGAGGAGACGGTGGGAAAGGCTGCAAATTATGCGCGAGCGCAGGCCGGTCCTCAGGACTTCACGCCCATCGCATCCAGATCCGGAATTTGTCCGTGAAGTCCCAATGAAAACGGAGGAGCAAGCATGTTACCCTGCGCCGCTTCTTCCTGACCCAAAAGCCGCTTGCTTTGCAATCGATGCTAATTAGCTTGCCCCCCATGTTTGAATTGCAGACTTCGCCGTCGGCGGATCCTCTGGCTCATCCCGATCGGTTCGTGAGCCGCCACATCGGTCCCAATACGCGGGAGGTTCGAGAGATGCTCGATGTGCTGGGTTTGCGCAGCATTGAGGATCTGGTCGCGGCCACAGTGCCTGAAGCGATCCGGACAAACTTGCCGCTCGATCTGCCTGCTGCCCGCGGCGAACATGAGTTGCTGAAAGATCTGCGAACGATCGCTTCCAGAAACAAGGTGTTCCGTTCCTTCATCGGGCTGGGTTATCACGATTGCATCACACCGCCGGTGGTACAGCGAAATGTTCTGGAGAACCCCGGCTGGTACACCCAGTACACGCCATACCAGGCGGAGATTTCCCAGGGCCGGCTCGAATCGCTGCTCAACTTCCAAACGATGGTGACGGATTTGACCGGGATGCAGATCGCCAACGCTTCGTTGCTGGATGAGGGAACAGCGGCGGCGGAGGCAATGACTTTGTGCCACGCCGCCAAGGGGACAACTGAGCGGAATGTATTTTTCATTTCAACGACGTGCCATCCGCAAACGATCGATGTGGTCAGGACGCGAGCCCTGCCGTTGGGAATAGAAGTCGTCATTGGCAATCACCAGGAATTCCTGTTCAACCCAGCGGTGTTTGGAGCGCTCGTGCAGTATCCGGCAACGGATGGTTCAGTGCATGACTACCGTTCCTTCATCGAAGCCGCGCATGCCGGAGGAGCGCTGGTCGCCGTTGCGGCGGACCTGTTGAGCCTGACGTTGCTCGTGCCGCCTGGAGAATTCGGAGCGGATGTGGTGATCGGAAGCTCACAACGATTTGGCGTGCCCTTGGGATTCGGCGGACCGCACGCGGCTTTTTTTGCGACGCGGGATGCATTCAAACGACAGATGCCTGGCCGGCTGGTGGGTGTTTCCAGGGATTCCGCAGGGCACCCCGCCTTCCGGCTCGCTCTGCAAACGCGCGAACAACACATCCGACGCGACAAGGCGACGAGCAACATCTGCACTGCCCAGGCGTTGCTGGCAAACATGGCGGCGATGTACGCTGTGTATCACGGTCCAGAGGGGCTGAAGCGAATCGCCCAACATATCCGGCGGCTCACGCTGGCGCTGGCGGCCGGCCTCCGCCGTCTGGGCTACAAGCTCAACATGGAACCTGTGTTTGACACTCTGTGCGTGAACATCGGAAACCGCTTAATCGATACGATCTCGCAGATTGCCACCGATCACGGAATCAATTTACGCCTCGAGGGTGAGGACGTCATCATTGTCGCCTTCGACGAGACGACGACGGCTGCCGACGTCAACAGGCTGCTCCAGATCTTCAATACCAACGTGGCGGTCGAATTTACGGCGGCGGATCTGGCCCCGACGGATGTTGATTACGCGGCGCCGTTTCAACGGACGAGCCCGTACCTTCAGCATCCTGTCTTCAACCGGTACCACTCCGAGACGGAGATGCTTCGCTATCTGCGGCGGCTGGAGTCGCGCGACCTTTCACTGGCGCATTCGATGATTCCGCTCGGTAGCTGCACGATGAAGCTCAACGCCACTTCGCAGATGTTCCCTGTGTCGTGGCCGGAGTTCAGCAAGCTGCATCCTTTCGTACCAGCCGACCAGACCGAAGGCTATGATCTTCTATTTCACGACCTCGAAGTCTGGCTTGGTGAGATCACGGGCTTTCCCGGAGTTTCCCTGCAACCGAACGCGGGTTCGCAAGGTGAATATGCGGGCCTGCTGGCGATCCACAATTTTCACCAGGGTCAGGGCGCTCCGCACCGAAAAATATGCCTCATTCCGCAATCGGCGCACGGAACGAATCCGGCCAGCGCGGTGATGGCCGGAATGGAAGTGGTGGCTGTCGCCTGCGACTCACTGGGCAATGTCGATCTGGGCGATCTCCGCGCCAAACTTGCCGCTCATGAGCAGAACCTTTCCGCGTTGATGATCACCTACCCATCGACGCATGGCGTTTTCGAGGAGCAGATCATTGAGATCTGCCGGCTGGTGCATGAGCACGGCGGGCAGGTGTACATGGACGGCGCGAACATGAACGCGCAGGTGGGTCTTTGCCGTCCGGCGGAACTCGGCGCTGATGTCTGCCACTTGAATCTGCACAAAACGTTTTGCATCCCGCACGGCGGCGGCGGGCCCGGCATGGGACCGATCTGCGTGGCGCGACATCTGATCCCGTTCCTTCCGGGTCATCCCGTGGTCAAAATGCGGGGCCGGGCGAATTCCGGAGCGGTTTCTTCAGCGCCCTGGGGAAGCGCCAGCATCCTTCCCATCTCGTGGATGTACATCGCCCTGATGGGCGGAGCCGGTCTCACCCATGCAACGGCGATTGCCATTCTGAATGCGAACTACATCGCTCGCCGGCTGGAATCCCATTTCCCTGTGCTCTACAAGGGTGCGAAAGGGATGGTGGCCCACGAATGCATCCTGGACTTGCGCGAGTTCAAGAACACGACGGCCGAGGATGTGGCAAAGCGGCTGATGGATTACGGTTTTCACGCGCCGACCTTGAGCTGGCCGGTGGCCGGCACGCTTATGGTGGAGCCGACAGAAAGTGAATCGAAGGAGGAACTCGACCGGTTCTGTGACGCCATGATCACAATCCACGCCGAGATGAAAGCCGTGGAAGGCGGCCTCGCCGACCGTTTGAACAACACTCTCAAGAACGCGCCCCACACCGCGCAGGCAGTCGTGAGCGACAAATGGGACCGGCCCTATCCACGGGAACAAGCCGCCTTCCCCGCGGCTTGGACGCGCGAGCACAAGTTCTGGCCCGCCGTCGGCCGAATCGACAACGTGTTCGGCGATCGGAATCTGGTTTGCTCGTGTGTGGGGATGGAAGCTTACAGTTCCTGAAAGTGGCGTCGTGCTCAACCGGGTTATGCCCAGGTGACGGCCCCTTTCGGCTCGTTCAGGACGATGCCCTGTAGAAATCGGATCGCCTTTTCCAAGCCTTCACGAGCCGTCATCAAGCTGTCTTCGTGTTCGATGGACAGGGCGTGATCGTAGCCGGTCATGCGGAGCGCGGAGACAAAGTCGCACCAGAACTGGCGCGAGCTGCCGTAGCCGACGGTGCGGAAGATCCAGGAGCGGTTCAACTCGTCGGCGTAGTGCTTGGTGTCGAGCACGCCATTGGTTTTGGAATTCCACTGCTGCACACTGGTGTCCTTGGCGTGGACGTGCCAGATGGCACCTTGCAAGGCTCGGACTGCGGCGCAAGGGTCGATGCCCTGCCAGATGAGATGGGAAGGATCGAAATTCGCGCCGATTTCAGAGCCAGCGGCATTTCGCAGCTTCAGGAGCGTTTCCGGATTGTAAACAACGAAGCCGGGATGCATTTCGAGCGCGATCTTCCGGATCCCGTGGCTGCGGGCAAACTCGGTCGTCTTCTGCCAGTAGGGGATCACCACGTCTTTCCATTGGTGATCGAGGATTTCAAGATACTCAGGCGGCCACGGGCAGGTGACCCAGTTGGGTTGTTTGTCACCGGGAGCGCCGCCGGGACAACCGCTGAAGGTTGTCACCACTTCGACGCCAAGCTTCTCGGCGAGCCGCACGCAACGCTGGAACGCAGCGTCATGCTGGTTGGCGACATCCCTGTTCGGATGGATGGGGTTTCCGTGGACTGAGAGGCAGGAAATCCCGAGGCCGCGCGAGGTGATTGTCTTGAGAAAGTCCTTCGCCTTGCGATCGCTTTCGAGCAATTCGTCAATGTTGCAGTGGTCAGTTCCAGGGTAGGCACCCGCCCCGATCTCGACAGCTTGGACCCCCAGCCCCGCGAGGTAGTCGAGGGCCTGTTCGAGTGGCATGGAACGAAGAATGACGGTGAATACTCCGACTTTCATAAGTGTGGTGTTGGCTATTGGTGGACCGAGCGGACAGCGGGAGCAAGCCAGAAGTGCCATTGAATCACGGGCGAATCCCAGAGGTGTTGATCTTCGGGCGGAGTGGATCGGAATGGAGGCGGGGGGCTTGGAGCATGGCAGTGCTTGCTGCTATGGACCGTCCCTGCGAACGGGGACCATCCTTGCGCCGCCAACAACTTCCAGAAGCCCAGCTCAAATCCCACGAGGTTCGCGAGGAGAACCACTGATCAAAATATCTGCTCGAATTTCCTGTTGATGATTGACGCGAGTGTGTGATTTTGGCTCATTAACATGTGCCGGGGGAACCGTTCCTGAGGAACACTGAGAGACAATTGAGAGCCTACATTGCGGATGCTGGTTTGAGGGGCGGACGCCAACAGAGCGGAGCCATCACAACGTTTCTGTTCAGGACATTCATCTTCGCGATTATTCTTCTACTCGCGGTACCAATGGCCAGAGGTGCCGGCTGCGCTGCCACCGGCAACCTTCCTGGTAAAGGGGCCGATTATCACGTAAGTCCGGCTTCTTACACTCTAGGTTTTGATGGAGCAGGCAATCCCACTTGTTTAGCCAGCGCTCCATTCCCAGATTTCTTTCCTCTGATTGACCCACTTTTCCCGTGTAACATCATAGTCGATCAGTTTCCGGCTCCCGGGGTGCTCGGAGACGCTAACACGATGCAGATAAGCCCTGCCTCAAAGGTCACTAGAGTTCCTGTAAGTATTACCGTGCGCGATGCTTCAGACCCGGATCTGGTACTCGACATCTACAATACTTGGGTTTTGCTCTCGGATAACACTCCACCCACGACTACAGTTAGAAAAGCCGAGTTATCTAAGTGTGCTTCAGCAGGTGTATCTACGGTTCTGTTTACCTTGGACGACTTGAAGTTCAATGTTCTGGGGACTGATGTCAGCACAAGTACAGACGGCACTTCAACATGCTTCGGGCTAAAAGCGATCGAATTCTACCTCGGATCCCCGCCCAACTTGGGCGGAACTTTGATAACTACAGACCGACTCATCCCGGTTGGGAATTCGGTGACCGTTTATTCCGTTACGAAAGATTGGACGGACAACGCGAGGACAGATTCTTTTACTCTCATCGCGCTTGATAGTTCGTGTAACGCGGCTACCACAATTAATTTCACCGTAACACCCACCCAGGCATCGTGCGGAGGAAACAATGGCACGATTTCCATGAGCAACGTTTCGGGAGGAACTGCGCCGTACGCCTATTCCATTGACGGAGGATTCACCTTTTTACCGACGGCCCTATTTACCGGCCTTGCGGCGGGTAATTACAGTGTTGTAGTAAAGGACAGCAGAGGATTTCAAAGCTCAAAGCCAGTAATCTTGACAACATCAGGGGCGCCGACGGTCATCGTAAGCCAGCCGGCGTCCGTGGCTGTATGCGCGGGTAGCGCCGCCAGTTTTTCCGTCACCGCGACAGGCGCGGGCACGTTGACCTATCAATGGCGCAAGGATGGGAGTAACATCGGCGGAGCAACTGGACCGAGCTATGCCATTCCCTCAGTCAACGACCTCAACGCGGGCACGTACGATGTGGTCATTACGAGCACGTGCGGTTCCGTAACGAGCGCCCCGGCAACACTGACCGCCAACGCTCGTGTGAGCATCGGTGTTCAGCCCAGGTCGCAAACAGTTTGCGTTGGCGACCAGATCGGACTTGTCGTGGTCGCCAACGGCTTCGGACTGACGTACCAATGGAGAAAGAACGGCACCAACATCCCAAAGGCAAACAATGCAACTTTGTTTATCGACCTGGCGACCAAGGCTGATTCTGGAATCTACGATGTCCGCGTGGAGGGTGTCGGCTGCCGGACGGCCTCGAGCGACGCAGTGCTGATTACAGTCAACGAGCCGGCGGCAATCACCAAACAACCGCTTGGTAATAACATCGCATGCATCGGGACCCCGGTGACATTCTCCGTCACGGCGACGGGAACGGGCCTGAAGTATCAGTGGCGAAGAGGATTCAACCCAATTCTCAACGCCACGAACGCCACCTATACGATTAACTCGGTTTTACCAAGCGACGTAAGCAACTACTTTGTTGCAGTCAGCTCGCCATGTGGTGAACAACTCAGCAATCCGGCAGCTCTCACGGTCGCCAGCAGCGCGAGCATCACCACGCAGCCGCAGCCCAAACAGACCGTCTGCGAAGGTCAAAAGGCCGATTTCACCGTTAAAGCAGGAGGAGCGGGTCTGAGCTATCAATGGCTCAAGGATGGAACGCCAATCGCCGGTGCTACAGCCACCCTTTATTCGATCCCGGCCGCGACGCTTGCGAACACGGGAACTTACCAGGTCAAGGTCACTGCGAACTGTGGCGCGCCAATCACGAGCCTTGGATCAATCCTGTCGGTGAATCCGGCCACTTCGATCACGACTCATCCTGTCAGTCAGAGCGTTTGCGCGGGCACCCCGATAACCTTCGTCGTCGTGGCGAAGGGAACTTCCATCAACTACCAGTGGCGCAAAGATGGAGGCCCCATTGCCGGGGCAACAGGTTCCTCGTTCAGCATCCCTTCCGTGTCAGCGGCCAATGCTGGTGATTACGACGTGATTGTGAGTGGTGCGTGTGGTGCCGCCATCCCAAGCCAGAAGGCGACTCTAACGGTCAACACTCCTCTGGTTATTCTCAAGCAACTGCCGCCCAGCACAAACTTCTGTGAATCGTCCAAATTGGAGATCTCCGTGTCGGCCAGTGGCAGCGGGTTACGTTATCAATGGTTTCGGCAAGGCTCCCGACTGGCAGGCGAAACAAATGCGTCCTACGTGGTCGCGTCCGCGCTGTCCTCGAGTGGAGGATTTTTCTCAGTCACTGTGTCGGACGCCTGCGGTAACAGCACCCCAAGCCCGGTCAGTCTGGTTGTTGTCAACAAACTTGTGACAATCTCGGCCAGCACGGTCAGCCCTGCGAGTGGGACGGTTTGCGAAGGCTCTCCGGCAGCCTTTAGTGTCACAGCCACGGGCACTACTCTGAAATATCAGTGGCGGAAGAATGCCACTCCAATCATCGGCGCCACCAACGCCACCTATTCCCTTGCCGCTGCCGCCCTGGCTGACGCAGGAAGCTACGATGTCGTCGTCACGGGTGCTTGCGGGCCCAAGCCGAGCGCCCCGGCGCCATTGGTTGTCAACGCCAGGGTGGCATTCAAAACACAGCCGATTGCGCAGACCGTTTGCGTAGGGGCTGACGTTAGCTTCACTGTGAGCGCCACTCCCACCGGCTTGGCCTATCAATGGCGCAAAGGCGGAACGCCGATCCCCGGAGCAACGGGGCCGGTCTTGAATCTTGCCAAAGTCACCGATGCCGATGCGGTCTCCTATGACGTCGTAATAACCGGCACCTGCGGCACTTTGACCAGTTTGCCCGCAGCCTTGAAGGTCGGCCAGCTCGTCGCTTCGATTACGGCGGAGGGATCGACGAAGATTTGCCCCGGCGGAACGGTGAAGCTCACTGCAAACTCCAGCGCAAGCTACCTCTGGAGCAACGGTGCCACGACACAATCCATCACTGTCAGCAAGGCGGACTTCTACAGGGTTACGGTGAAAGACTCGACTGGCTGCAGCGCGACGAGTGAACCGGTGGAAGTTTCGGTGGGAGCTCCGTTCGTGGCGACAATCACGGCCAGCGGACCGACCAACCTATGCGTTGGAAGCAGTGTCAAACTCACTGCCAGCGCTGGAGCGAACTATTTGTGGAGTAACAAGGCGACGACACAGGAGATCACAGTGACCGAGCCAGGCTCCTACACCGTGACTGTGACTGACGCCGGCGGATGCGTTGCCGAGAGCCAGCCTGTTGCAGTCTCGGTCCTCTCACCGCCGGTCGCCACCATTACTGTTGCAGGAAGCACCAAGCTATGTGCTGGCCGGAGCGTGTCGCTGATTGCCAGCGCGGGAGCGAGCTACAAGTGGAGCACCGGTGAAACCTCGGCGCAGATCAAAGTCAGCAAGGAGGGTTCCTACTTCGTGACAGTAACTGACGTCAATGGCTGTTCCGCCACCAGCGAGCCAGTTGCGGTGACGGTTTCGCCTGCCGTCGTGGCCACCATCTCGATCGAGGGAACAACCAATCTCTGCGCCGGATCGAGTGTGAAACTCACAGCGAGCCCTGGCGAAAGTTATGCATGGATCAATGGAGAGACCTCGCAAAGCATCACGGTCGCCGAGGACGGGGTCTTCGCCGTGAGAGTGACCAACGCAGAGGGATGCAGTGCATCCAGTGACCCGGTCATCGTGACGGTGCTTCCATTGCCGGTGGCGAAAATCACCATCGAAGGGTCCACGATCATTTGTGGCGGCTCCGGCGCAAAGCTCACCGCAACAGCGGGAGCGGGTTATTTGTGGAGCAATGGATCAACGTCCCAGTCCATCACGGTGACGGAAGCAGGTTTCTATTCGGTAACTGTCAAGGATGCCAATGGATGCAGTGCCACCAGCGAACCGGTGGCGATCGAGGTCAAGGATCTTGCGCCACCAGTAGCGCGTTGCAAACCGCTCGCCATTTCATTCGCAGACTCTCCTCTGATCACGATCAAACCAGAGCAGGTTAACGACGGAAGTTCGGACGATTGCGGGATTGTCTCGATGACATTGAGCAAATCAACGTTCGGACCTGGCGACGTTGGCGACAACAGAGTGACGATGACCGTGGCAGACGCGGCCGGGCGCACGAGTTCCTGCGAAACGATCGTCACCGTCACTCTGCCCTCTGTAGAGGCTCTCTTGAATGTTGCCGATGTCAGGGAAACCGAGGGCAACGATGGCAGGCGAGTCTTGAAGTTCGTCGTGGAACTTTCCGCGCCCATGCCTGTCCCGGTCACGGTCGATTATGCCACGCAGAACGGCACGGCCCTCTCAGGTGCGGACTACGAAGCTGTTGCCGGGACGCTGGTGTTTGGTCCGGGCGAAGTCCGGCAGGAGATCGCCGTCAACATCGCTGGCGACTCACTCAACGAAGGCGATGAACAGTTCAGCCTCCAATTGACCAATCCGCACTTCGCCAAAATCGGTCGGGGGGAAGCATTCGGCACAGTCGCCGATGACGATCTGCTGCCAACTGTGACGATCAACGATATGCGGTTGAACGAAGGGAACGCGGCGGGCGGGGAAGCTGTACTTACGGTCGGTCTCTCCACACCGAGCGGAGTGCCGGTCACGGTCGATTTCGCAACCGAGAACGGGACGGCGAATGCCGGGGAAGATTTCGAGGGGAGCCAGGGTAGAATCACCTTTGACCCTGGAATCATACTAGCCCGGGTGGCAGTTGCCACAATGCCACGACTGTCTGCGCCGCTCATTCCCCAATTGTCGATCGCCATCAAGGAGGGCAGGCCGGTCATCACGTGGAAGGGTGATAGCGGGGCGTTTGAACTCCAGGCGAGTTCCGACGCAGGCTCCTCGACCTCATGGGCGGCAGTCACGGGAAAGATCGAAACGGCGGGAGCGTTGCAGATTTATCAATTGGATACATCCGGGCCATTGCTCTTCTATCGATTGCAGCCGAACTCAGGAACCGGCCCACGCCAGCAATTCGCAGTGAAATTGAAGGGCGACTCGACCTATGAGCGGGATGAAACCTTTGGAGTACGATTACGAACCCCGACCAACGCGATCATCGCCAAGGATCGCGCGTTGGTGACAATCGCGAACGACGACCCGCAGCCGACACTGACCATTGAGGGTGTGAGCCTGGCTGAAGGCGATGACGGCTTCACGAACGCTGTTTTCAAGGTGACTCTGAGCGGTAGCACGGCGCTCCCGGCTGAAGTGGATTACGCAACGGCAGACGGAACGGCAAAGGCCGGAACAGACTTCGAAGCGGCGAACGGGCGATTGACATTCGCGCCAGGCGAGACAGCGAAGACCATCACAGTGCGGATCAACAGCGATCGAGCCTTCGAGGCGGATGAGAACTTCCTGGTCCGTCTGTCGAACCCGCTGGATGCGGTGATTCAAACCGGTGAGGCAACGGGTATGATTCTTAACGACGACCTGGTGCCGGTGCTGACCATCGCGGACCTCGGACTCCTGGAGGGGGATTCAGGACCGCAAAAGGTGTTGATGCCGGTGCAGCTCTCGCGGCCCACCGGGCAGGCGGTTACTGTGAAATGGACGACTCTGAACGGGACTGCGCTTGCGCCGTCGGATTATATCGCGGCGTCCGGTGAACTGACATTTGCCCCAGGTGAAACAACCAGGAACATTGAACTGACCGTCAACGGCGACGTATTAAGCGAGTCGGATGAGACGTTCTTTGTCCGATTGACCGAACCTGCAAACGCCACCCTCGACAGAGAGAAGGGTGGAGTGGCTGTTGTCGCCATCGTTGATGACGATTCCTTGCCCGTGTTGAGTGTTGCCAGTGCGCAAGTGATGGTCACCGAAGGCGACAGTGGATTGCAAACGGCCACGATCACCGTGCAGTTGTCCAAGGCCAGCGGACAGGCCGTGGCAGTCAAGTGGTCCACGGCGGACGGGACGGCTATTGCCGCGTCGGATTACATTGCTGCGTCCGGCGATCTGGCGCTGGCTCCGGGTGAAACCAGCCAGAGTTTTTCAGTCTTCGTCCGCGGGGACGTTCTGAACGAGCCGAAGGAGAACTTTTTCGTAACTCTGGAGGATCCGGCAAACGCGACGATCGACCAGGCCAATGCCCGGGCCGTGGTCACGATTGAGAATGATGACACGCCACCAGTTGTGACGATCACGGATGTGCAGATTGTGGAAGGCAATTCCGGGACGCAACCTGCCACCCTGACAATTCAACTTTCCCGCGCCAGCGCCCAGCAGGTGAGTGTCAAATGGACCGCCACCGACGGAACGGCGCTTGCCGGCAGCGATTACATTGCCGCTTCCGGTGAAGCCATTTTTGCGCCTGGTGAAACGAGCAAATCCATCGTTGTCCAGGTGAATGGTGACACGGTGAGCGAGCCGGACGAATTGTTCATGGTCAACTTGTCCGGCGCCATTAACACCACGGTCGGCCAGGCCATTGCCACGGTGAAGATCGTCAACGATGACCAGGCGACCGTGTTGAACATTTTGAACGCGAGCCTGACTGAAGGCGATTCCGGCGCGCAAAACGCCACTATCGTCGTCCAGCTTTCGCAAGCCAGCGGACTGCCCGTGACCGTCAAATGGGCGACGGAGGACGGTTCCGCCATCGCAGCTTCCGATTATGTGGCCGCCTCGGGCACACTGGCTTTCGCTCCCGGCGAAACCTCGAAGAGCATCACCGTTTCCGTGAACGGCGACACTCTCAACGAAGCTGACGAAGGTTTTGCCGTGAACCTGTCGAGTCCGACAAACGCCACGCTTGGAATTTCAAAAGGCGTGGTCTCCATCATCAACAATGATCCTTTGCCGGCTCTGAGTGTCGCGGACGAAAGTATGACAGAGGGAAACACCGGCACCCAGGCAGTCACGGTTTCGGTGACGCTGTCCAAAGCCAGCGGACGGACGGTGACTGCCAGATGGGCAACGGCGGATGACACGGCATTGGCAGCATCGGATTATCTGGCGGGCGGTGGCGACCTGACATTCGCTCCCGGGGAGACGGTCAAGAACATCATCATCACCGTGAGAGGTGACACGTTGAATGAGCTGGACGAAACATTCGCCGTCGATCTGTCGGCCCCGGGCGGTGCGACTCTGGCCAGAGGTCGTGGCTTTGTGAAGATCGTCAATGACGATGCGCCGCCGGAATTGAGAATGGGGGACGTTGGAATTCTCGAAGGCGATGCAGGCACTCTGACAGCGACGTTATCGGTGACTCTCCTGCCCGGGAGTGCCCTGCCGGTATCAGTCAAGTGGGCAACGGTGGATGGCACGGCAGTGGCGCCCTCCGACTACGTGGCGGCTCTGGGCGACCTGACGTTTGCTCCGGGTGAGACGAACAAGGTCATCACACTGACCGTGAAAGGCGACGCGTTGAACGAACCGGACGAAACGTTCAGCGTGAATCTGTCCAGCCCTGTCCCTTCCAACACGGTGATCAGAAAACCGCGAGGCGTTGTGGCGATCGTCAACGACGATCCCCTTCCCGAATTGAGCATCACTGGTGGAAGTGTGACGGAAGGCGATGTCGGAACCCAGTCGGGTGTGTTGACGGTGCAGTTGTCGAAGATCAGCGGCCAGACTGTGACTGTGAAATGGGCAACCACCGATGGGACTGCCTTGGCCACGACGGATTATGTGGCTGCGTCGGGTGATCTCACCTTCGCTCCGGGAGAAACGGGCAAGACCATCTCGGTCTCGGTGAGAGGCGACACGGTGACCGAGGCGGACGAGACGTTTACAGTGACTCTCGCCGGCTCCGTGAATGCGACAATCAGCAATGCAAAAGCAGTGGGCGTCGTGACGATCGTTGATAATGAAAAGCCCAATGTGCCGCCTCAGGCAGAGGTCACGAGTCCGGAGGAGGAAGATTCCTTCCTGGCCGGCATGAGCATCAGCCTCGCAGCGCTGGCCAAGGACAACGACGGAAAAATCTCGAAGGTCGAATTCCTGGCGAACGGCCTGATTGTCGGCTCATCCGCGGTTGAGCCATTTGCTGTGACGTGGGCAAACATCGTGGCGGGAACTTACGCGATCGCTGCAGTGGCAACCGACGATCGGGGGGGCAAGGTTACCTCAGCCCCGGTTCACATCACCGTGCGCGCCGATGATGGCAAGCGGCGCGTGGCCATCATTCAAGGCAGCGCCGATCCGGAGATCACGAAGATGCAATCTTACCTGAGCGACATGGATCTGATTTCCCAGCCCTTCCGTCGTGACGCAATCACCTTCGACAATCTGCGCCTGTTCGATCTCGTGATCTGGGACGACATCGGTGCCGGTGCAAACACGGTGACAGCTGCGGAGGTGACTTTGTTGAAGCGCCTCTACGACGCCGAGATACCTCTTTATTTTGTGGGAAATGATCTGGCTCGTCAGGGAACGACCCTGACAGGAGCCAGCCGGACCACCTGGAGCAATCTGCTCCGGCTGAATCCTGCAACCACCGCGCCTCCGGTGGGAGGCTCGGTAAGCCTCGTGGACAGCCAGGATCCAGTAAGCAACGGCCCGTTCGGCCTGGTGGATGATTTCAAAATGCCAACAGGTTTTGATGTCACCAGCGCGTTGGGAACCGGTGAGACCGTCATCGCGCGGGCGACGGAAGTTCCGGTCGTACTCGCGGCCGAAGATTTCACGCTCATCGAGCGGACGGTGACGCAAAACATGTTTGTTTTCGCGGGTGAAAATCTCAACTCACGCGTGCAGCGCGAGAAGCTGTTCAAGAACGCGGTCTGGTGGCTCCTGCAATTGCCGCCGCCGCCGCCATTCCTCAATCTTTCCCTGGCCATGGAGGCACAACCGGCAAGCGTTGCAGTGGGTCAATTGGTGACAGTGACGCTGGCAGTGAACCACGGAGGGGAATTGGAGGCATCTGGCATCACGGTGACGCTGGATGTGCCCGCGGGTTTGGAATTTGTTTCCGCCACTTCCGCCACAGGTCCGTGCGTGGAAGAAGACGGTGTGGTCGTCGGTCAGTTGGGACGCCTGTCCCGGTCGGGCATGGCAACTGCAACCGTGGTGCTGCGTGCGAAAACAGCCGGAGTCTATCCATTGCACGGAAGTGTCAGTGGCAACCAGCCGGAACCCTCGACGCGTGAGAATGACGCGGAGGAAGCGCTTACCGTGACGCCGTGATCATGCCATCGCCGGGAAATCATGAAGAGGGTGCTCCCGGCCTCCCCATCAGAACTGTCCGGGATGGACGGGAGTGAGGCGTTATTGTGAACGCCCAAACTTCTTTTCCAGCTCGCGGAAATTCATTTCGATGATCGTGGGACGTCCATGCGGGCAGGTGTAGGGCATCTCACATCGACGCAGATCGTCGATCAGATTCTCCAGTTCCGGTCCGGACAAGGGATCGTTCGCTTTGACTGCGTGGCGGCAGACGGTCTTGGTGATTGTATGCTCGCCAAGGCGCCATGAGTTCACGCCTTCACCAACGGCCTTGAGATCATCGACAAGCTCCAGAATAAACTGTTTTCCACGCGGCAGCTTGATGAATGGCGGAAGGGCATCGAGGAGGAATGTGCGCTCGCCAAATTCGCTGAGGCCCACGCCCAGCCGCGTGAGTGAAGGGAGCTGCTCGCGCAGGAACTGTGCGTCACGCGGAGAAAGTTCAACTGTCTCAGGCAGGAGCAGACGCTGGGAAGGCGCGTCGTTCGTTTCCATGCGCTTCATCATTTGCTCGAAGAGGATTCTCTCGTGGGCGGCATGTTGATCAACCAGAACCAGTCCACGATCGGATTCAAGGACCACGTAAAGCTTTCCCACAACGCCGATGATTCTCAGCGGCACGCGGAGCAGAGGAACCGGCCCGGTGGCTGGCTCTTCCGGGACAGCCGATGCGGCGGCTTGCTGTGACTCCAGCGGCAGCCGCAGTGGAACGGTGCCCAATGTCTCCGGGTTTTGTGACGACAGGTTTGGAGGAGACGCTGGAGCGTTGGCTGATGCGGTGGGGACGGTGGACACACTCGTCGTCGGAGGGTTCGATTTGGCGTCCGGAATTCTCGGAGCGGTTGAGTGTGGAGGCGATGACGGCAGCCCGAGCATCGGTTCGATTGCAGGCGCTGCTTCGGTTGTTTGATGCCGGCGGCGATCGACGATTGGTCGAAAGAGTGAGGTCGAAGGCGCGGATTCACTGGAGCCGTGAAAGCCCAGGAGCGCCTGTCTTACGGCTTGAGCGACGACGCGACGGACGGCTTGTTCTTGATGGAATTTTACCTCTCGTTTCGAAGGGTGGATGTTCATGTCCACCGCGCTAGGGTGGATTTCGATGAAGAGGCAACAGACGGGATAGCGGCCCTTCATGAGCGCGGTGTGGTAGCCTTCCAGAAGCGCGTAGTTGAGCCCGCGATTCTCCACCGGACGCCGGTTGACGAAGAGATGCTGCTCCTCGCGCGTGGCGCGTGAGACTCCCGGCGCTCCGATCAAGCCCCGGACCTTGACCGTCGCTGAGGCGGTTTCGGCGGGTTCATCTTCAATCTGGCGGGGTGTCTCGAGCTCCGCCTGAAATTCAACCGGCAGAAGCCGCGTATCCCCGCCGTAGATCGAACGCATTCGCTCGCGCAAAACCTGGTTGAACCCATCCGGCGAGTGATCCCCGTTCACCGGCGGCAACTGCCATACGAGTCGGCCATCCTGTGTGAACGTGAATCCCACGTGAGGATGCGCGAGCGCCGCCAATGTGAGGTAATGCTGCACATGCGCGCGCTCCGTTTCCTCGGTTCGCAGAAATTTCCGGCGCGCGGGAAGATTGAAGAAAAGCTGCCGCACTTCCATCACGCTGCCGGGCGCGCAGCCGGCTGCTTTCACTTCGAGTATCTTTCCGCCGTGGATGATTACCTGCACGCCTTCATCGGACGCTGCCTCGCGGGTGGTGAGCATCATCCGGCTGACGCTGGCGATGCTGGGAATGGCTTCGCCGCGGAAACCCATCGTCGTGATGGCGGACAAGTCCTCCGCCTTTTGAATCTTGCTTGTGGCATGCCGCTCAAGGGAAAGCAAAGCATCATCGCGGCTCATGCCGGAACCGTCGTCAGTCACGCGGATCAAGCTGCGGCCTCCGGCTTGAATCTCGACGCTGATCCGCCGCGCGCCCGCATCGAGCGCATTTTCAACCAGCTCCTTCACCACGCTGGCGTGTAGCTCGACCAATTCGCCGGCGGCAATCTGATTGGCGACGTGCTCGGGCAGCAGGCGGATGCGGTTCATTGGTGTGTGGTGAAGCGGTGGGAAAAGTTTCAACCGGACGCGGGCGCCAGTTCTCAGCCCGCTCGAAGCGGCAGCGTGAAGGTGAACACGGCTCCGCGGCCTGGTTCATTCCGGGCGGAGATCCTGCCTTTGTGGTCCTCGATGATCTTGCGGCAGATGGAAAGCCCCAGGCCGGTACCCTGCGCCTTTCCATAAGTCGCGAAGGGCTCGAACATCCTCGATGCGATTTCCGGGGCGATGCCTTTGCCGCTGTCCTCAATCTCGGTCACGACATGGGAAGGAGTCATCTGAAAGCGCAATGTGACGCTGCCGCCGTTGGTCATCGCGTCCACCGCGTTGTTGATGAGGTTGAAAAAGACGCGAGAGAGGCGGAGCGGATCAAGAAGCAGCGTTTCGAGGGGCGGCGGGTTTTCGCACTGGATGCTGACGCGACGGTCGCTCAGTTCAGGGCGTACTTCCTCGATGATCTGGTCGATGAACATCGCGTAATCTGTCGGAGCGAGAACCGCGGAATCACGGGCGCCGCTGGTGAAGTCGAGCAGTTCGTTGATCATGCTGCTGAGGCGCTGGACCTGTTTGCAGATCCGGGTCTTGGCGGTGTTCCGCATCGCGGGAGTCGCGCTCTCAGTCGCGCCCAGCTCCGCGGCGAGGCCGATGACGTGCAGTGGGTTTTTGAAATCGTGGACAATCGAGCGCGCAAACCGGCCGACCAGCGCGAGGCGTTCGGCTTCCAGCACTTCGCGGATGTACTGCCGGTTGAAATCGCGGAGGCGACGGCTGAACTCGCGAACGAGGTTCAAGGCCAGCGCGGGTGAAGCTCGCCAGATCTGCAGCAGATCCTCTCTCGGGATGAAGTAAACCGAGGTGTCTTTTTCCGCAGTGGCGGTGGCGGAACGAGGCTCGTCGTCGATCACCGCCATTTCTCCGAAGAACTCGCCAGGACCCAGCCGCGAAAGCACCTGGCGCTGGTCCTTGCCGGCCACGACGGCGGAAATCTGCACAAGACCGTTCTCAATGATGTAGAGTCCGTCCCCGCAGTCGCCCTCGGCGAAGACAGTTTCTCCCGCCCGACAGGCTCGCTGTTGGGCTACCTTTGCCAGCAACTCCAGTTCTTCCGGTGTGGCGGTCTTGAAAAGTTTGCTGCGTTGAAGAGCGGCGTGCATCGGTCACGAAATTAGGCCGCCGTTGCCCAATGTGAAGCGAAAAGCCTTCGATGCTGAACACAACGCCAACACAACGGAGGCGATTGCAAAACTCCCGACGATGGCAAAGGAATGGGGGCAAAAGAATGGATTTCCTTCAGAATAATTCATTTGCCACCATTCCCTTGCCCCAGTCTTTCCGACTTTTGAAATCGCCTCAACGGTTGTGATTACTGAGAAGACCGTGGGATAGGCTACGAATGATGGCGAGCGCCACAGATGCAGATGCGAGGCGCGAACGCGGGAGGATGCCCGCAGCGGCCTCCGACCAAGTGAGCAACGAAGCAGGTGCGTCTGTGCCGCCGTCAAGATTTGTAGCC
>SXGS01163229.1_pt1 | contig 22083 bp, 21 predicted proteins | sample 3174681 | NCBI WGS metagenome assembly SXGS01 (sample SAMN11356861, study PRJNA531348) | freshwater metagenome | isolation source: freshwater sample F1-80 | place: China: Fuxian Lake, Yuxi | collected 2017-12-25
GGGCAGCCCCGGGCAATTGTTGGACAGCTCTTGAGCGCGCGTAGCGCGCGATTTGGGGGAGACCGACGCGCGCAGCGCGGCGAGTGGGGGCACCCCTTCTCTTGCGCTGGATCGCGCCTAACCGATCGGCATTGCGCCTAGTCGCCCTTCTTCTCGTCCAGGATCTTGAACTCGACACGGCGGTTCGCGGCGCGCCCGTCGTCCGTGTCGTTGGACTGCACCGGACGCTCGAGGCCGTAGCCGTGGGCCTCGAGGCGCTCCTTCTCGACGCCGTGCTCGACCAGCCACTTCATGACCGAGTTCGCGCGGTTCTGCGACAGGGTCTTGTTCATGCCGGCGCCGCCGCGGTTGTCGGTGTGGCCGTCGATGGACACGCGCTTGATGGCGGGCTGGGACTTGAAGATGTCCGCGACCTTCTGGAGCAAGGGGAAGCTGTCCGCCAGGATCACCGCCGAGCCCGTCCGGAAGTGGACCTGCTCGAGGACGCGGATCATCCCGCCGTCGATGCGCACGAGCGGGCAGCCGTTCTTCGTCTTGTCGGGGTTGGGCGGGCCCGGATCGTGCGGGCACGCGTCGACCGCGTCGAGCACGCCGTCCTTGTCGGCGTCGTCCTCGGGGCAGCCATCCTCGTCGTCGATGCCGTCCTTGTCCGCGGGCGCGTCGGGGCACTTGTCGAGGTTATCGGGGATGCCGTCGCCGTCGCGATCCTTCGGCATGGGGCAGCCGTCGTTGGGATCGGAGCCCAGGTGATCCTCGGGCTCGTCGGGGCACGCGTCGAGATCGTCGGGGATGCCGTCGCCGTCGCGGTCCACGATCTTGTCGCGCTTGTACTTGTCCCTCGCCTGGACCTGCGGGCTCCTGGTGTCGCTCTCGAAGACCGGCGTGTAGTACCCGACGAAGGCGACGGTGCGGAGGTCGGGGGCCCCGTAGCCGCGGAAGATGGCGGTGCCGGCGCTCCCGCCGATCCACCACTGGTCGCCCGTGCCGAAGCGCATCTTGAACTCGCCGTCGATCTCGAGCGGGGAGTTCTGCGCGGTGAAGTACGTGTTGCCGATGACGGGCGTGCCGCCGCTCGGGTCGGAGTCGTCCTGAAGGCCGGTCTGCCCGAAGGCCGTGGCGCCGATGCGGTACTTGCCGTCGCTCCAGGGCGCGAAGAACCCCAGCGCGTACCGCCACTCGCGCCCGATGCCGAGGCCCGCGTTGTTGCGCGCGTCGTTGATGGAGTTCTTGGGCCGGAAGTGGAGGCCCGTGTTGGCCGCGAGGATCACGGGCCCGAGGCCGTATTCGCCCGCGAGGAGGAACATCACGCCCGTTCCGCCGTCGCCGCCGAAGCTCGCGGTGCTTCCCGTCGGCGCGAAGAACGAGAGCTGGGCGCCGAGCGCCGAGCGCCGGTCCGCGCTGCGCAGGACGACCCCGCGGAGGTCGACGCGCGTGTCCCCGGCCGGGGAGGCGTCCGTCACGAGGGCGCCGCTGTTCGTGCTGTTGGTGAGGATGTTCGTCGAGCCGTAGTCCGGGTTCTGGCCGGACTGGAACATCGTGAACGGAAACGCGACGCCGATCGTCACGCGATCGAACACCTGGATGCCCGCCGCGCCGTACAGCGTGAGCTGGTTCTTCACGACGCCCAGGTTCGAGCGCTTGATCGTGGGCTCGTCGCGCGTGACGTTGCGCACCCGGAGCACGTTGAGGCTGTAGCCCATGCCGAGCTGCCCGTACGCGATGAAGCGCTGGTTGGTCACCGGGCGGAACATCGCGACCCCGTCGTCCGGCGCGCCTGGCATCTCGAGGCGGTCGAGGTGGAACGTCGTCTGCTGTGCCTCCGCGGCCCCCGACCAGGAGAGCACGCAGGCGGCGAACGACGACGCGAGGGCGGTTGCGAGGAGCTTCTTGGCTGGGCGCGTCACGCGCGGGAGACTACAACGACTTCCCGCTCGGGGGCGAACCCCATTTTCGCTTGACGACGTCCGCCTCGGGTGCTTTTCTCCGCCGCCCCGAAGGCAGGACCCCATGAAGCGCACGTACCAGCCCCACAAGACGCGCCGCAAGCGGACGCACGGCTTCTTCGCCCGCATGGCGACGAAGGGCGGGCGCAAGGTCCTCCAGAACCGCCGCCGCAAGGGCCGCAAGCGCCTCACGCCGGGCGTCTACAGCAAGTAGGTTGTTCGGGCTCCCGGGGTCGCGCCGAATCAGGAAGCGCCCTGATTTCCTGCGGGTACAGGCGACCCGCGACCGGGTGACGACCCCGCACTTCGTGTTCCTGCTCGCGCCCACGCTCGTTCGAGCCATGCCCGGTGTGCCGGCGCGCATCGGTATCGTCGTGACGCGAAAGCTCGGGAACGCGGTCCAGCGAAACCGCGTGAAACGCCTCGTTCGGGAGTGCTTCCGCCTCTCTCCCGGGCTCGTGCCGGACGGCGTGGACTGCGTCGTGATCGCCCGCGATGGAGCGCACGAGCTCACGCTCGCGGACGTCCAGCGAGAGTGGGTAAGTGCCCGCAGCTCCATAGAAAAACGCGCAGACGCCGCGCGCGCCCGCGAGCCGGCCGCCGCGCCTCGAGCGCGGAAGTGACCCGAGCCGTTGCGCGGGCCGCCCCAAGGACCAACGTTCTCACCCCGATGGCGCGGCTGCTGATCGGACTGGTGCGGCTCTACCAGAAGACGCTCGCCGTCTTCCTGGGCGGGCACTGCCGCTTCCATCCGTCGTGCTCGCACTACGCCGTGGGCTGCCTCGAGGCGCACGGAGCCGCGCGCGGCAGCTTGCTTTCGCTCGTGCGGCTGTGTAAGTGCCACCCGTTCCACGAGGGGGGCCACGATCCGGTGCCTCGCCCCTGAACCCCGAGACGAAACGCAGGCATGGACAGAAACACAGTCATCCGGTGGGTCGTCATCGCGGTCGCGGTGATCCTCCTCTTGAAGTTCGGGCCGACGAGCTGCAAGAGCGAGACGGCGCAGTCGCTCCCCCCGGAGACGTACACCAACGCGCCCGGGTTCGTGCCGGACGCGCTCGATCCGCCGGTGGTCGAGGGCACCGTCAACAGGCCCCCCGAGGGCGAGCTCTGCAAGATCAGCGGCCAGCGCTTCGACGCCGAGCTCTCGACCCGCGGCGCCGCGCTGACGCACTTCCGCCTCCACGACGGGCAGTACGCCGTGCCGGGCGATCTCGTGACCACCACGCACGAGCGGTGGCGCTCGCTTCGCACGCTCTTCCGCGCCGAGGGGGCGGGCGATCAGGTCCCGTTCGACCGCTTCGACTGGAAGCTCGAGCGGATGCCGGGCGATACGGGGTGCATCTTCACGTATGCCACCGACAGCGTCGCTCTCACGAAGACGGTGACGACCACCTCGCGGCCCTTCGAGCTCGCGGTCGAGACGCGCGTGAAGAACCTCGCCGCGGCGCCGAAGCGGCATCGGCTCGAGATCGGCATGCACGAGTTCCGGCGCCTGCACGAGGTGAAGGGCAGCCTCGGCAAGATCTCGCCGTTCCTCACGGAGCTGTCGTGTGCCCGGGGCGGTGACGTCACGCGCAGCGCGAAGGACGACTTCAAGGACGGCTGGCACCGCGTCGAGGGGGCGAACCGCTACGCGTCGGTGAACAACGGCTACTTCGCGCTCGCGCTGCTCGTCGAGGGAGGCGACCCCACGTGCAGCATCCTCGCGGAGGACTGGCTCGAGCGGGGCCAGTCGCGCGACGACGACAACGCCGGCACGATCTACCACGCGAACCTGGCGTACCCGGCCCGCGAGCTCGGCCCCGGGGCCGAGGCCTTGTACCGGCAGACGGCCTTCCTCGGGCCGAAGGAGCGCCCTGTGCTCGCGCGGGCCGGTGGAGGCGCGCCGGAGCTCGGGGACACGATCAACCTCGGCTTCTTCTCCCCCGTGGCGAAGGTGCTCGTCACGATCCTCAACTTCTTCCACGGCAAGATCGGGAACTGGGGCCTCTCGATCATCTGCATGACGCTGGCCATCCGTCTGGTGCTCTTCCCGCTCCAGTACAAGAGCATCAAGTCGGCGCTCGAGATGCGCAAGCTGCGCCCGGAGATGGACGCGCTCACGAAGAAGTTCGGCGACGACGCGCAGGCGAAGAACCTCGCGATGATGGAGCTGTACAAGAAGCGTGGCGTCAACCCGCTCGGGGGATGCCTGCCGCAGCTCGTGCAGATGCCCGTCTGGTTCGCCATGTACACGACGTTGCAGACGGCGGTGGAGGTGTACCACACGAAGTTCCTGTGGTTCGCGGACCTGTCCGCGCCGGACAGGTTCTACATCCAGCCGCTCCTCCTGGGCGGCATGATGATCGTCCAGCAGAAGATCATGCCACCGCAGCCCGGGATGGACCCGATGCAGCAGAAGATGATGACCTGGCTCATGCCGATCATCTTCACGGTGATGATGCTCTTCCTGCCTGCGGCGCTCGGCATCTACAGCATGACGAACAGCGCGCTCTTCATCGTGCAGCAGCTGGCCGTGGAGCGCATCGCCGCGAAGTACGGGATCCCCTCGGCGAGCGACGCGAAGAAGGGCTCCGAGAAGAAGGCGCCGCTGGCCGACGAGACCCGTCAGGTTCGAGGGGGCTGAGCGCCCCGTCGACCTCGACACCCAGGCTCGATGGGGCTGAGCGGCCCCCTCGACCTTCCCGAGAGACCCACAACCGAACAGGAGCTTGCCGTGTCCGAGAGCAGTGAAAACCAGGCCAACACGCAGGATCGCCCGGTCGACCCCCAGGCGGAGCGCTCGCTCGCGTTCGTGCGCATGCTCCTGCAGCGCATGCAAATGGACGCCGAGGTGTCCTTCGCGCCCGACGACGGCGAGGGCTCGGTCGACGAGATCCGCCTCGAGATCGAGGGCCCCGACGCGGGGCGCGTGATCGGGAAGCGGGGCGCCGTCCTCGAGGCGATCCAGTACCTCACGACGCGCATCGCCCACAGGCCCGGCGATCCGCGCAAGCACATCGCCGTCGACGCGGAGGGGTACCGCGCGCGACACGAGGATCAGCTCGCCGAGATGGCGCAGAAGCTCGCCGCGCGCGTCGCGCAGGAGGGGAAGATCATCACGTTCGACCCCATGAACGCCCGCGACCGTCGCGTCGTCCACATGGCCCTCAAGGAGATGACGAGCGTGCGAACCGAGAGCCACGGAGAGGGGCCGGATCGCCGCGTGCAGATCATCCCCGTCAAGGCCTCCACGTAGCCTGCTCGAGCCGGAGCCCGAGCCCGAGCCCGCATGCCCCTCTACACGAACCTGGATGGGACGACGCCCGACAAGGGACCGCTCGACATCCTGAGGTGGCAGATCACCGATCGCTTGACGGGAAAGCGGAGGCGCGAGCCGTCGCGGCCGACGCCGCGTCGCGAGAACGACGGCGCCGGGCTTCGCGCGCTCGCGCCGCACGCGACGTGGATCGGCCACGCGACGTGGGTCTTCCGCCTCGGTGGCAACCTCGTGGCCACCGACCCCATCTGGAGCGACCGGATCCAGGCGGCGGTCCCGCGGTTCGCGCCGCCCGGCGTCCCGCTCGATCGCGTGCCCGAGATCGACGTCGTGACGGTGTCGCACGCGCACTACGACCACCTCGATCTGCCTACCTTGCGGCGCATCGGGCCGCGGGCGAGGTACGTCGTGCCGCGGGACAACGCGGACATCCTGCACGGCGCCGGCCTCCGCGACGTCATCGAGCTCGGCTGGTGGGAGTCGGTCGACGTGGGCGAACTCCGGATCACGCTCGTCCCCGCGCAGCACTGGTCCATGCGCCTCCCGTGGGACCGGAACCGGCGGCTGTGGGGCGGGTTCGTGTTCGAGTCGCGCGAGGGGTGCGTGTATCATGCAGGCGATACCGCGATGCGCGAAGAGACGTTCCGCGACATCGGGCGCCGCTTCCCGGAGATCGGGTGGGCGATGCTCCCGATCGGCGCGTACGATCCACCGTGGTTCATGCAGCCGCAGCACATGGGCCCCGAGGAGGCCGCGCGTGCGTTCGAGCTCCTCGGCGCCGAGCGGTTGCTCGCGATGCACTGGGGCACGTTCAGGCTCACCGACGAGCCGCTCCACGAACCGCCGGAGCGCCTTCGCGCGGAGTGGGCGCGGCGTGACCTCGACCGTGCGCGGCTCTGGATCCTCGACCTCGGTGAGACGCGGCCGCTCGGCTGATGTATGATGCGGTGTCCCATGCGACACCGACCGCTGATCTTGCTCGCCGTGACGGTCCCGCTGGCGTCCATCGGCGTGTGGAGTTGCCTCGCCGACGAGGGCCGCGTGCCCGCGCCCGCGATCGAGACGACCGACGGGAGCGCGGGCGGCCCGCTCGCGGACGTGACCCCGAGACCGTTCGACGCGGAGGAGCCCTCGGGTGCGATGCGGATCGCGCACATGGCGCCGCGGCTCGGCACCGTCGATTTCTGCTACCGGCCCGCGGGTGACGCGCGCTTCGTCGGGCCCGTGCTGACGGGGTCGTCGGACGCGGGCGCGGCGCCGGATGCCCAGTCCGACGCGTCGTCGGCCGATGCCGCGGACGCCGGGCCCATCGTGGACGCCGGGCTCGACGTGAGGGACGCGGCGCCCTCCGACGCGGGCCTCGACGCGAGAGCGGACGTCGCCAGCGAGGCGGGGGACGCGGCGCCCGGGGATCCGCCCCTCGCGCCCTTCACCGTGACGACCTACGCGGGCGTGAAGGGTGCGGGCACGTTCGAGCTCGCCATCGTCGCCGCCGGCGCCGGAACGTGCCAGCACCCGCTCCGCACCGGGCAGGTCACGCTCGATCCGGGGAAGCTCACCACCGTCGTCCTGTCGGAGCGGGCGGTCGCCGACGGGGGGCCGCCCTTGGTGCTGCTCTCGCTGACGGACAACCCGGTGGTCACCGGGGATCGCGCCCGCGTGCGCGTCGTGCACGCGGCGCTCGGAACGCCGCAGCAAGCGGCCCTCGACGATCTGTCGGTGAGCGTGGCCGGTGGGACGAACCCGGTCGTCGCCGCGGTCGTGTCGCCCGGCGGTGTGACGCGCGCGCGGATCGGCGGGCCGATCGTCGATCCGTTCGGCTATGCCGACGTCCCCCCCGTTGCGCCGCTCGCCGCGCTTCGCGTGTCCGAGCTGCGCGAAGGGGGTGTCACCTGGACGAGCGCATTCGTCGATCCCGGTCTCTCCGCCGCGGCGATCCAGACGGCGTACGTGGCGCAGTCGGGCGCCGGCCTCGTCGTCGTCCTCTGCGACGACAAGGCCACCGTCGGTCGGCGGACGTCGTGCCGGTCGCTGCCCGTCACGCCCTGACGCGCCCCCGCCAGGACGGGAAGAGAGGCCGAGCTAGGACGACCCGGCGACCGTCATGCGGCCGACCCTCAGCGTCGGCGACGCCGTGCTCGTCCGGAGATCCAGGTCCGAGCCCACCGCGTCCACGCGCTTCCACAGCTCGTCGACGTTGAGCGAGATCGTGACCTCGCTCACGGGGAACGCGAGCTCGCCGTCCTCGATCCAGAACCCGGACGCGCCGCGAGAGAAGTCGCCGGTCACCGCGTTGAACCCGAACCCCATCATGTCGGTGACGTAGAGGCCGCGTGGCGTGCCCTTCAGGATGGCCTCTGGGCTGTCCGTCCCGGGGAGCAGGAGGAAGTTCGACGTCCCCGAGCCGACGCCAGCCCCTCCGCCGCGCGAGGCGCTCCCGGTGCTCGCGCGCGAGAGCTTGCGTGCGGAGTAGCTGTCGCAGAGGTACGTCCGGAGCACGCCGCCCTCCACGACCAGGTTCCGGCGGCTCGCGAGGCCCTCGCCATCGTAGGGGCGGGAACCCGGGGCGCGCGGGATCAAGGGATCGTCGACGACGTTCACGATCCGGCTCGCGATCTCCGTCCCCTCGCGATCCACGAGGTAGCTTGATTTCCGCCAGATCGCGCCGCCCATGATGCATCCCGCGAGCATCCCGAGGAGGGATCGTGCGGCGTCCGGATCGAACACGACGGGCACCTCGCACGTCGCCACGGAGCGCGCGCCGAGCTTCGCGAGCGTGCGACGCGCCGCCTCCGCGCCGACCTTCTCGGGCGTGTCGAGCTCGGCGAGCCAGCGCTTGGCCGTCCAGTGGAAGCCGCGCCGCTTCTTCTTGTCGGCGTCGTCGGCGATGGGGACCACGCTCAGCGACTGGTACGATCCCCGGTACGCGGCGCGGAAGCCGCTCGACAGCACGAGCGCGACCCCGCCGGCCGTGCGGCTGAAGGTGCCGCCCTCGCTGTTGGTGATGCGCACGTCCGCCTCGCGGGCGGCCTTCTCCCCGCGCGTCGCCAGCGAGATGGCCGTCGCGGCGTCGACCGAGCCGCCCGCGGGATCGAAGAGCTCGAGATCGGGTGCCGTGGTGGGGTCGGTGAGGAGCGCGGGATCGGCGGGCCCGGCGAAGGGATCCTCCTGTGCGAGGTCGAGGAGCTCGAGCGCGTCGCTCACGAAGCGCCCGAGCCCGTGCTCGGTGAGGTCGCTCGTGGAGGTGGACGCCACGCGCTGGCCGCGCATCACGCGGAGGCCCGCGGACCTGTGCCCGGCCTCCTCGACCAGCTCGGGCTCTCCGAGCCTGACGCGGGCCGAGAGCTCGGCGCCCGACCGGAGCATGCACTCCGCAACCGTCGCCCCGCCTGCGCGGGCGCGGGCCACGACGCGGTCACCGATCTCGAGGAGCCCTTCCAGCTTGTGGTCCGCCATCGTCAAATCGCCCCGAGGTGATCGCCGATCTCCTTGAGCGGCAGCACCTTCGACACGACGCCCGCGCGCACGGCGGCGCCGGGCATGCCGAAGACGACCGCCGTCTCCTGCGACTCCGCGATGACGGTACCGCCCGCCTCGAGGATGGCGCGCGCGCCCTCGACGCCGTCGTCGCCCATGCCCGTGAGGATGACGCCGATCGTCCGTGAGCCGAACGCCTTCGCGGCGCTGCGGAGCAGGCGGTCCGCGCTGGGGACGTACCGGTCGCCCCCCGCGGGCGGGGAGATCGTGACCTTGATCTCCGCGCCCTCGGAGACGACCTCCATGCACTGACGGCCGGGGCAGACGAGACCGGAGGCGCGGCGCACGAGATCCCCGTCCGACGCCTCCTGCGTGCGGAACGCGCCGCGCTTGTCGAGCCGCTCGGCGAACGTGCGGGTGAACTTGTCCGGCATGTGCTGGGCGACGACGATCGACGCGGTGGACGTCGCGGGGAGCTTGGAGAAGATGTCGAGGAGCGCGCTCGGCCCGCCGGTGGAGCTGCCGATCGCGACGAGGTGGGTCGGCGTCTGGTACGCCTGCCCCAGGATCGGGGCCTTGGCCTCCGCCCCCGGGAAGGAGGGGCGGGGCTGCCGCGAGGGCGGCGGGGAGAAGGCGCGCAGCGAGCGGACGAGGAGCACCTTCTGGACGATCTGCTCCTTGACGTCCGTCGCGTCGGCCGAGATCTGCTGGTTCGGCTTGGTCACGAAGTCGAGCGCGCCGAGCTCGAGCGCCTTGAACACGTTCTCCTTCTGCGAATACGAGGACACGACGATCACGGGCGTCGGCTGCTTGCTCATGAGGATGCGCAGGAACGTGAACCCGTCCATCCGCGGCATCTCGAGGTCCAGCGTGATGACGTCGGGCTTGAGCTGCGTGGCCAGCCGCAGCGCCTCCTCCCCGTCGCCGGCCTTGCCGACGACCTCGACCTCCGGGTAAGCGGCGAAGACCTCGGTGATGTTCCGCCGGTTCAGCGCGGAGTCGTCGACCACGAGGAGGCGGATCGGCTGGGTGGACACGCGGAGGTTTCGCTCTCTTCTCGGATCAGGGGGACGGAGACCCGCCCCTATTCGGATACTTGACGGACGGCTTCTTGTAAACGAGGTCGTCCTTCAAGTGTAACAGCTCGAACGCCGTCGAGACGTTCAGGAGCGACTCGGAGTGGCCGAGGAGGAGGATGCCGCCCCCGACGAGTCGGTCGTAGAGGATGTCGATCACCCGCCGTCGGGCCGCGAGATCGAGGTAGATGAGCACGTTCCGGCAGAACGCCACGTCGACCTTGCCCACGAGGCGGGTCTTCTCCTCGTCGAGGAGGTTCATCTGGCCGAAGTGGCACATGGCCCGGACCGGCTCGATGACCGACAGCGGCTCCTGGCTGCGAGGCGGCTGGGAGGGTGTCTCGCCGACGGCCGCCTCCGCGGGCGCGAAGAAGGCGCGTCTCCGCTCGTCTGACGTGGTCCGGAAGGCGCTCGGGCCGTAGATCCCGCGTCGCGCGGCGGCGACGCAGCGGCGAGAGATGTCCGAGCCGTAGACCCGGACGTCCCAGCCCTCGAAGAGGCGCGACTCGAGCACGATCATCGCGAGCGTGTACACCTCCTCTCCCGTCGAGCACCCGGCGCTCCAGATCCCGAGGCGGCGCTCCGCGTGGTTGCGCTGGGCGAAGATGGGCAGGACCTCCTCCTGGAACGCGCGGAGCTGGTACGCTTCGCGGAAGAAGTACGTCTCGTGCGTCGTGAGCAGCTCGACGGCCGCCTGCCACTCGTCGCCGGCCTGCGGCGACCACTTGAGGAACTGGTAGTACTCGAGGAAGCTCTGATGGCCCCGCGCGAGGAGTCGCTCCCGCAGCCGGCGCTCGATCGAGCCGCGCGCCTCGGGCCCGAAGTACACGCCGATGCGCTCCCCGAAGAGCTCGCGGATGAGTCGGTACTACTCGACCTTGAGGACGACGTCGCCCAGGGGCCCCGGCGGCCTGCGCATGTGCCTAGCGTGACCCGTCCAGGTGGCGCAGCGCCCCGAAGATCGCGTCGCGCACGACGTTGTCCTTCTCGCGCTCCAGGCGCGCGAGGAGGAGGTGGCGCGAGCCGGGCACGTCCACCTGCCCGAGGAGCTCGGCGGCGAGTCTCCGCACGTCCGTCGCGTCGTGCAGCAGGCCCTTGGCGAGCCCGGCGAGCGCCACCGGATCGTCGCCGCGTGGGAGCGCGGAGAGCGCGAGCTTCACCACGTGCGGATCGGGGTGTTCGAGCGCGACCGAGAGCGCGCTCGCGCGCGTGTCCGGGCTGACGACGGCGAGCGTCTCGATCGCCGCGCTCGCGATCGCACCGTCCTCCTCGCGGAGGAGCGGCGTCGCGGCCAGGAGCGCGCGCTCGGGGTCCGCCTCGGCGAGCGCGCGTATCGCGGCAGCAACGAGCGCCGCGGAGCGGGTGGTTCGCGCGAGATCCACGAGGGCCTCGACCTCGCCGAGGCGCCCGAGGGCGCGCACGGCGGCCATCACCACGTCGTCCTCCTCGTCGGCGAGGGCGAACTTCGCGGCCTCGGCCGCGGCAGCGCCGCCGATCGTCGACAGGGCCTCCAGCGAGGCACGGCGCACCAGCGCGTCGGCGTGCGTGGCGGCGCGCGCGACGAAGCGCCGATCGTCGTCGGTCGCGGCGCCCTCCCGCCCGAGAACGGCGAGGACGACCAGGCTCGCGAGAAGGTCGTCGCCGTGGTGTCGCTGCGCGTCGACGAACGCGCGCGCCTCGGGGACGAAGCGCTCCGCGAGCGCCCCGAGCGAGAGGCGGGCCGCCTGCGCCACCCTCGGCGCGCCGTGGTCGATCCTGCGCGCGATCACGGCGAGATCCGACGCGGACCCGACGGCGGCGAGGCTCCTGAGGGCGGCCGTGACGACCTCCACCGACTCGTCGTCGAGGGCGTCGCGCAGGGCGGAGACCGTGTCCGCCCCTGCGGCCCCCTCGAGCAAGGGCACCATCGACAGGCCCGCACCTCGGGACGCGGGCGGGGCCGACAGCGACGCCGTGAGGAGCGGGGCCTTCACCTCCTCCCCGAAGAGCTGCAGGGCGGTCTCGGCGCGCTCGCATACGTCCGGATCGGAGAGGGCCTCGACGAGCAACGCCACGTCCTCGCTGTTCTTCACGAGCCCGAGGAGGAGGAGGGCGCTCGATCGCACCTCGCGCTCGTCGGCGCACGAGAGGACGCGCAGCCGCTCGCGGGTCGCGCCGCTCGCGGAGAGGGTGCGGGCCGCGAGGTCGAGGGACTCGACGTCGTCGAGGTGGCGCTCGACCTGGCTCGCGAGCGCGGTGCAGGCTGCGCGAGCGTCGGACGCGCTTCCTCCGAGGCCGAGCGCGAGCGCGAGCCACACGCGCCTCGAGGACGCGCCGGCGAGGGCGGCGAACGCGGCGCGCCGCGTGACCGGATCGTCGACGAGGGGCTCGAGGATCTCGAACGGGACGTCCGCGCCGAGGGCCGCCAGCGCCCCGAGCGCCGCGAGCCGCGCGCCCACGTCGAGGTCGCCCAGGACCGGGAGCAGCGCGTCGACGGCGCGCTCGCGCGCCTCGGATCCGGCGAGGCCGGCCTTCCCGAGGCCCTCGGTGGCGGCGAGCCGGACGTTCGGGTCGGGATCCGTGAGCGTCCGGATCAGCGCCGTCACGCCGCCCGGATCGGGGACCTGCCCGAGGACGTCGATGACGAGCTTGCGCGCGTCCGCATCCATCCGCGAGAGGGCGCCGATCGCGAGCGCCACCGCGTCGGAGCCGATCTGCGCGAGCGCCTCGACGGCTGCGTTCCTCAGGCCGACGTTGTCGCGGTCCTCGAGCGCCGTGTACAGCGCTGCGAGGACCGCGCCGCGCGCGTCCAGCGTCGCCGCCACGCCCGCCGCCTCCTTGCGGACGCGCCAGTCGTCGTCCCCGAGGGCGGCCACGAGGAGCCGGGTGCTCACCATTCCGTCGAGCGCCGACAGGCGCAACGTCGCCAGCCGGCGCACCTCCGGATCCGGATCCGCCAGCTGGCGCACCACCTCCGCCTCGTCCCTCATGGCTCGGCCCGCGGCTGGACGGCTGCGAGCATCCCGCGGAACGCGCGCGGATCGAGCACGAACACGAGATCGCCGTCGCGCAGCGTGACGCCCAGGATCCCGCGCTCACGCTCCCCGCCCCCGAGCTCAGGAGAGGGCTTCAGGCCGGCGCCCTTGTTCCCGAACACCTCCGTCACCTGGTCGACCACGAGGGCGACGTGGGCGGGTCGCCCCTTCGCGCGCAGATCCACGGCAACCGGATCGTGATCCGCGTCGAGGATGATCCACTTCGCCTTGCCCGGCGCGGCGCCCTCGAGCCCGAAGCGCTGGCGCAGCGAGACGACGGGCACGACCTCGCCCCGGTAGTCGGCGACGCCCACCACGGAGAACGGCGCGCGCGGGAGATGGACCACGTCGAGGGGGTTCGAGATCTCACGGACCGCGTGGATCGACACCGCGTACGACACGTCGCCCACGACGAAGCCCACGAAGCTCTTCGACGGATCGTGCCGGTGGCGCGCCGCCATCACACGCCCCCGAGGATCGGCTTGAAGTCGAGCAGGACGATCATCGGCCCGCCCGCGGGGCGGCCGACGCCAGCGATGTGCGCGGGCTGCTCGCCGCCGAGGACCTGCGGGGGCTCGATCTCGGCCTCGGCGAGGCGATACACCTGCAGCACCTCGTCGACGATGAAGCCCACGGCCTCGCCGTCCCCGCCGTCGACGAGGAAGATGCGTGTCCTCGTGTCGGGGGCGTGGGGCGGGAGGTGGAAGATCGCCCGGAGCGCGCACACGGTCACCAGCCGTCCCCGCACGCTCATCACGCCGAGCACGGCGTCCGCGCTGCGCGGCACGGGCGTGATCGGGAGCGGCTTCAGGATCTCGTGCACGTAGCTGATGTGCACGCCGTACGCCTCGCCCGCCAGCGTGAACGCGAGGTACTCGGAGAGCCTGCCGAGCTCGCCCGCGCGGCGCATCGCCGACCTGTGGCTCGAGCGCGCGAGGAGCGCCACCTAGGCCCCCACCACGCGGAGGGCCTGCACCTGGCGGTCGCCCGCGGCGAGCACCTCGTCGATGAGGGACGCGGCGTCGAGGACGAGGCCGACCTTCTGATCGCCGAGCTCGGTCGCGCCGGCGAAGCCACGCACGGACTTGAGCGACTTGCCGAGCGCCTTGATCACGATGTCCTGCTGGCCCACGAGTGTGTCGACGACGAAGCCGACGCGGCGGTCGGCGACGCTCGTGATGACGACGAACGCTCGGCCGCGCCCCCGGGCGGCGGCGGGCGGTATCCGGAAGAGCCGTCCCAGGCGCGCGATCGGCAGCGTGCGATCGCGCTGGGTCATCACCTCACGTCCGTCGATGACCCGCACGAGCGACTCGTCGAGCACGATGGCCTCCTCGACGCTCGACAGGGGCATACAGAACGTCTGGCCGTCGACCTGGAGGATGAGCACGCTGATGATGGCGAGGGTGATCGGCAGCGTGATCGTCATCTTCGTGCCGGTGCCGACGTCGCTCGCGATGTCGACGACGCCGCCGAGCTTCGCGATGTTCGTCTTCACGATGTCCAGGCCGACGCCGCGCCCGGAGAGGCTCGTGGCCTCGGACTTGGTCGTGAAGCCGGGGGTGAACACGAGGTTCAGGATCTCCTTCGCGGAGAGCGCCTCGGCCTCCTCCTCCGCGACGAGGCCCTTCTTCGCGGCCGAGGCCAGGATCACCGCGGGGTCCATGCCGCCGCCGTCGTCCTCGACCTCGATGACCACGTGGTTACCCTTCTGGAACGCGTTCAGGGCGATGGTGCCGACGAGGGGCTTGCCCACCTTCATCCGCGCCTCGCGGTGCGCGATGCCGTGATCGATCGCGTTCCGGATCATGTGCATGAGCGGGTCGGACAGCTCCTCCACGATGAGCTTGTCGATCTCCGTCTCCGCCCCGGTGACGACGAGGTTCACCTGCTTGTCGTGCTCCCGCGACACCTGCCGGACGATGCGCGCGAGCTTGTCGAAGACCTGGCCGAGCGGCACCATCCGGACCTCGAGGATGCCGTGCTGCATCTGGGCGAGGTGCCGGTCGAACGCGCGGTGCAGGCGGTGGAGGTCTGTCCCGATCTCGCGCCAGGCCGCGTGTCCCTCCGGCCGGCCCCGCACGCGCTCCCCGAGGCGGGCGAGCGCGCCCCGCACGATGGCGAGCTCGCCGACGATGTTCATGAGGTGATCGAGCTTGCGGATGTCGACGCGCACCGTCTGGCTGACGGAGCGGAGGGACAGGTCCTTGCCGCCGGGCGGCCCGGAGGGAGCGCTCGGCTGCGGCGCCTGGGGGGGGGGCGGCGCGGAGGTCCTGGACGGGACGGTCGCGTGCGTCGCCGAGGTCACCGCTTCGGCGGGGAAACCCTCGATGACGATGGGGGCCGCGGGCACGGCCAGGCCCATGGGCATGCCGACCGGCGCCGTGGTGCGCGTCGGGAGCGCCGCGGGGGGGGCGCTCTCGCGCGTGGGCGCGTCCCGGCGCTTCACCTCCTCGATCTTGATGTTCGATCCGGTGATCGCGCCGCGCAGCACATGGAGCGCCGAGCGGCTCGCGATGAGGATCTCGAGCTCGACCGAGTCCATGTCCCCGCCCTCGCCGGTCGGCAGGTACGTGATGATCTCCCCGTGCGGGCGCGCCTTCGACTTCAGCTCGTCGAGGGCGGAGTCGATCGTGGCGAGCTGGAACTCGACGTGCATCCGGTACAGGGAAAGGCCCGCCTGGAGGTTCGTCCTGAGGCGGTGCTCCTCGTACTCCGTGAGCACCCCGAGCAGGCCGGGATCGAGCTCGTACTGCGCCACCACGCCGGCCCCGCCGCCGGCCTTCGCGTGCGACACCTGCCCGATCGCCGTGAGGAGGTGCTTCACCTCCTGCACGGGCTCGGCGCCCTCGCCCTTGGACGCCGCGAGGATGCGCGCGTAGAGTTCCACCGACTGGAACAGGAGGTCGAGCACCGGCTGCGACAGCTCGATGCGGCCGAGGCGGAGATCGTCGAGCAGATCCTCGAGCTCGTGGGAGAGGCCGCTCATCATCACGGCGCCGAAGAGGCCCGAGAGGCCCTTCAGCGTGTGCACGGCGCGGAACACGTCGTTCACGAGCTCGGCGTCGGTCTCGCCGCGCTTGGCCCGCTCGTCGAGGGCGAGCAGATCGCGGCTGAGGCCGTCGATGATCTCCTGGGCCTCGGAGAAGAACTCCTCGCGCGCGCGGTCGCCCGAGCTGCCCTGGCCCTCCATCAGCCGGCGCCACCTGACAGGAACGGCGCGCACGCGTCCCTGAGCGCCTCCTTGGTGAAGGGTTTGGGCACGAACGCGTTGGCCCCGAGCGCGAGGCCGCGCTCGATGTCTCGCTCGGTGGACTGGGTCGAGATGATGACGAGCGGCGTCGCCTTGTGGTGCGGCGAGCGGCGGATGAACGCGATCAGCTCGAGCCCGTTGATGTCGGGCATGTTGATGTCGGTGATGATGAGGCCGAACCGCCCGCGCGGGAGCAGGCGCATCGCCTCGAACCCGCAGCTCGCCTCGGCCACCTCGACTCCGCCGACGCCGTCCGCGAAGGACCCCTCCTCCAGGATGGATCGCACGAGCGTCCGCGTGGAGGCCGAGTCTTCGACGACGAGAACTTTCTGCATCCGCCCCGCGAGCCTAGCATGTACGCTTCCTGGGTGACGAGGACGGCCGCCGCGCTGCTGATAGGGAACGAGCTCTTGTCGGGCAAGGTCGCGGAGGCCAACCTGATCGTCCTCGCGCGGCGCCTCCGCACGCTGGGTGTCGACCTGCGGCGCGTCGTCATGGTGCAGGACGATGTGGAGGTGATCGCAGGGGAGGTCCGTTCGCTCGCCGCGTCTCACGACTGGCTGTTCACGTCGGGCGGCGTGGGCCCCACGCACGACGACGTCACGGTGATCGCGGTCGCTCGGGCGTTTGGCGTGGAGGTGGTTCGCAGCTCCGAGCTCGAGGCGATGATCCGTGCGCACTACGGCGAGCGCACCACCGAGGGGCACCTCTGGATGGCGGACATGCCGAAGGGCGCCTCGCTCGAGGTCTCCGACGAGGTGCGCTGGCCGACGATCCGGATCGAGAACGTCTGGCTCCTGCCCGGGATCCCCGAGGTCTTCCGCATGAAGTTGCCCGTCGCGACCCGACCGCTCGAGGGCGGCGACGCGCCGTTCGTGTCACGTGCAGTCTACACGAAGATGGACGAGGGTGATCTCCGGCGGCTGCTCGATCGCGTCGTCGCGGCGTTCCCGGGCGTCGACGTGGGCTCGTACCCGAAGTGGATGGATCCTCGCTACAAGACGAAGATCACCTTCGATGGGCGAGACGCCGCGAAGGTGGACGCGGCCCGCGACGTCTTCCTCTCCGACCTCCCGCCGGGCGAGCCGCAGCCGGACCTGGGCGAGGGCTGACGCCCCTCACTTCGTCGGCGAGGGGGCGAGGCTGGTCGCGATGCGGCCGAGGCGCTCGCCAGCCCGCGTGAGGGCATGCGCGCCGCGGCCGAGCGCGTCCCCGGAACGCTCGAGGCGGCGCGCGACCCAGCCGGTGACCGCGTCGAAGGTCTTGTCGGCGCGCGAGGGCGGCGCGGCGGCGGGCGCCGCGTCGGTGATGGGCACGTCCGCGGAAGTGGCGGGGAGGCTCTCGTCGATGGTCCTGGATTCGTCGGTGCTCTTCATGAAGCACCAGTGTGGGCATCACGACGCATTGCGTCAATGGGATGCGTCAATTTTCTCCGTCACGAAACGGCCCAGGAAATCGTCCAGCTCGACGAGGATCCGCGGGAGGCTCTCCCGGAGCTCGTGACCGTCGTCGACCTCGACGAGATGCGCGTCGCGCCGCGACGCAACGAACGCCCGGGACACCCCGACGTCGACCACGTCGTCGCGCAGCCCGTGCACCACGCGGACGGGGACGCGTACGTCGGGGAGCACGCCCACCTCCCGGTCGAACCGATCGATCTCCTCGTAGAAGCCGAAGTCGACCGTGCTCGTCCCGCCGGTGAGGTGATCGTCGACCTCGAGCCAGCCCTGCTCGCGCCAGCGCTCGAAGTCGGGACCGAGGCGCGCGCGCCACCTCCGCGCAATGTCGAACGCCGGTGCCATGAGGAACAGCCCGACGACACGCGCGTCCCGCACCGCGACCCTCGCCGCACACAGACCGCCGAGGCTCGATCCCACGATCACGGCGCGCGTCGCGGATCCTCCGAGGTGCCGCTCCACCTCGGCCATCATCGCGGACAGGCGGAGGTGCTCGAACGACGGCCTGCGAAGATCGAGGCGCGCCACCTCGACGCCCCGATCTGCGAGGTGCTCGGCCACGGCTCGCGCCTTGGTGGACGCGGGCGAGGACGCAAATCCGTGGAGGTAGAGGATCAGCGGCTGGCCCATACGCACACTCTCCTACTCCCCCACGGCTCCCTATTCACGCTGAAAATCAAGTGAAAACGTCATGCGTGACGGATGCGTGCGTTCATGTGGGCAATCCGTTGCACTCCGCCGCGGTCGCTCGTTATCCTTGGTGACGAGCAGGCAAGGACCTCTCGCGCGAACCGCATGTTCAAGCTGGTCATCGAGGACGACGAAGGCAAACGGACTCCCGTGGCCCTCACGAAGGAGGACTACGCGATCGGCCGCAAGGAGGGGAACACCATCCGCCTCACGGAGCGGAACGTCTCGCGCGATCACGCGCGCCTTCTCAAGCGCAACGGCGGCCAGCGCGAGGCGTACTGGCTCGAGGACCTCGCGAGCTACAACGGGGTCTACGTCAACGGGTTGCGCGTCGCGGAGCCGCAGGAGCTGTTGCACGGCGACCTGATCCAGATCGGCGACTACCGCATCCTCTTCCAGGACGACGTCGACCAGCCGCCGCTCTCGAACCCGGCGATGGACTCGCGGCCCATGTCGTCGCAGCCGAACGTCAAGGCGACCATCCCCATGGGGCAGGGGTCGCCGTTCCGCGGATCGCACCTCATGGAGCGGCCCAACCGCCTGGTCATGCTGGTGGGGCCAACGCCCGGCACGGAGTACCCGCTCGATCGCGAGCGCATGACGATCGGGCGCGCCGAGGAGGCGACGATCTCCGTCAACCACAACTCCGTGTCGCGCCTCCACTGCGAGATCCACGCCCTCGGCGAGGGGCGCTACGAGATCGTGGACAAGGGGTCCGCGAACGGCGTGCGGGTGAACGCGGCGGACCTCCGTCGCGGCATCATCGAGGCCGGCGACGTCATCGAGCTCGGCGATGTCCGCTTCAAGTTCGTGGCCGCCGGTCAGGTCTTCGTCGCGGGCGCGAACGAGAGCCAGCAGCTCGGCGCCATAGGCGATCGCGAGGCGCCGGACACGCAGGCGCCGCAGAAGCCGGGTAGCATCGTCCCGTTCGCGTTCGCGGGCGCGGTCGTCGCTCTCGTCGTCCTTGGCGGCGTGCTCCTGTGGCTGAAGAAGCAGCACACCGACGGCCCCACGGTCTCGCCGAGCACCACCGTGACGTCCGCCCCCACGGGCGTGAACGTGAAGACCCCGCTCGAGTACGAGCAGGCCATCCTCACCGAGGCGAAGCGGACGTGCACCAAGGAGGACTGCGAAGCGGCGCACGTCAGCGTGACGAGCGAGCTCCGGGAGAGGTCCCCCCTGCGCCAGTCGGCAGACTTCAAGCAGATCGAGTCGGACTGGGCCGCGAGCACCCTCGAGCGCGCAGAGCACGAGTCGGATCCGAGGAAGAAGGAGGCGCTCCTCCGGCGCGTGAGGGACACGCCTTCGGTCGACAACGACAATCGAAACCTCGCGACCGACCGCCTCAAGCAGCTCGAGCAGCAGCCGATCGACGTGCCGGAGACCAACGCGAAGGACGCGGGGACGGCGGTCGAGGTCGCGCCGACGGCCACGACGACCGCGGCGCCCCCCACCGCCACGCCGACGACCCGCCCGACGAACACCGCGACGACCCGCCCGACGAACACCGCGACGGCGCCGGCCACGGCCACGCCGCCGACGGCGACGACGACGACGGCGGCGCCCACGAAGCAGTCAGACCTCGATCGTGCGCGCGACCTCATGAAGAACAACGAGTGGGGCAAGGCCAAGCACATCCTCTACGCGAAGGCCGTGTCCGGGCGCGCCAACGCCGAGGAGGCCGACCTGCTCATCCAGATGTGCCGCGGGTCGAACAAGGACCCGTCGTGCCTGCAGGCCGCGTGCAAGATCAACCGCACGGACTACTGCAAGAACCAGGGCTACTAGGGCCTCGGTCGGTGCCCCGAGAGGCGCGATGATCGACGATCTCTACCACCTCCGCGAGCGGGCGCGCGCGTCGCTGGCGGCGGGCAACCTCGACGACGCGGCGAACGCGCTCGTCGCGGCGGCGGAGCAGACGCACGTGGCCGAGCACGACTACGTGTCGGTGCTGAGGCCCCTGCTCGACGTGCTCGTGCGCCGACAGGACTTCCGCAGCGCGCTGACGGTGCAGTGGTACCTCGCCTGGGGCGAGCCCGACGGGTGGCGGCGGGCGTCGAGCCTGCTCACCCATGTGCCGCCCGTGGATCGCGCCCGCACGCTCGCCGCGATGAACGACATGGCCGCCGCCGCGCGCGAGATGGAGAACGCGGGGCTCGTCGCGGCCGCCGCGATCTACCGGGAGAAGTCGGAGGACTGGCAGGGGGCGCGCGCGCTCTGGTCGCGCCTCTCGCAGGTCGCGGGGGCCGGCGCGGACGCGTACAACTCGGCGCTGGTCCAGTTCAACCTCGCGCGCTGCGCGAAGCACTGCAGGGACACGCGCCAGGCACGCGAGGCCACGGTGGCCTCCGTGCGCCTCCTCGAGGAAGCGGCCGATCACTTCGAGTCGGTGGGCCAGCGCGAGCGGGCGTTCGACTGCTTCCAGGTCCTCGTGCAGATAGGCCGGGAGAGCAGCCGCTTCGAGGACGTGCTCGAGGGGTTCGTCAACTGCATCCGCATCCTCCGCGAGGACAACCTCAAGTACTTCGCGCTGCAGTACTACGAGGACGCGCTCAAGGCCGCGAAGGAGAAGGGCGAGTTCTCGGCCGCCGCCACGCTGGCCCGCGAGGCTGCGGAGTACGCCCGCACGATCGGCATGCCCGCGTCGTCGTCTCACTACACCGTCGTCCAGGCCGACCTCTGGCGCGAGGTCGCGCGCCAGCACATCGATCGCGGGGCACCCGCCGAGATCGCCGAGAACGCCGTCCTCGCCGCGATCCTCGCCTTTGGCGAGGTCGGTCAGTTCAGCCGGGTCGGCAAGCTCTACGAGGAGCTCGCGGGGATGGACCTCGAGGCGGCCCGCAAGAAGCACTACCACCGCGCCGCGCAGCGCTACGACACCGTCCGCGACGAGGCGATCGACGCCGCGCCGCTGCCCAGCCACCTGCGCCAGGACAACCACTTCCCGGACGTGTGGCACATCGACCTCATCGAGTGGGAGCAGCGCGGCAGCGGCGCCGAGGCGTGCGCCGACGTGCTGCTGTCGAAGGTCTGGCCGGATCTCATAAGGCGCAAGGCGCTCCTCGCGCGCCTCACGGCCTTCGCGGTCGAGGGGAGGGACGACGGGAGCCCCGCCGTGATCGGCGCGCGCGTCCGCCTCGCGCAGCAACTCGCGCAGCTCCAGCTGTACGCCGTGCTGTCGCCGCTCGAGGCCCTCTTCGCTCGGCCCGAGCGCGCGACGAAGATCGCGGTCCTGTCGGCGATGCAGACGCTGTTCTTCAAGCGGAGCTTCATCACCGTGCGCGCGGGCCTCCGGGACGGCGATCCGGGCGTGGTCGATCAGGCCGCGAAGGCCGTCGAGTCGCTCTACTTCCAGCACGCCTTCGATCCGCTCTCGCGTATCGTGCGCGAGTCCTCGAGGCCGGACGTCCGCGCGGCCGCCCTCAAGGCGCTGGCGAAGGTCGACACCATCGAGGCCGCGGAGTTCCTGCTCGGCGTCCTCGAGCACGGGGCGCCCGCCGATCGCGCCGCCTGCGTCGAGGGGCTCACGCGCTCGCGCGGCGCGCGCTTCCTCGAGCTCGCGAAGGCGCAGCTCCATGGCAGCGCCCCCGACGTGCAGGTGGCGCTGAGGAAGATCCTGAACGCCCGAGGGCTCGCGGCCTAGCCGCAATGCCGATCGGTTAGGCGCGATCCAGCACAAGAGAAGGGGTGCCCCCACTCGCCGCGCTGCGCGCGTCGGTCTCCCCCAAATCGCGCGCTACGCGCGCTCAAGAGCTGTCCAACAATTGCCCGGGGCTGCCCTTCGTTGACGTTGACGTGAGCGTTGACGGCGACGGCGACGGCGACGGCGACGGACTGGCGAGCTGGACGTGCGCTTCGAAGGCGTTTCCTCGCAAAATCTCGCCGAGAGCGGCCCGTCGCCTACCCAGGAA
>SXGS01309842.1_pt1 | contig 22074 bp, 17 predicted proteins | sample 3174681 | NCBI WGS metagenome assembly SXGS01 (sample SAMN11356861, study PRJNA531348) | freshwater metagenome | isolation source: freshwater sample F1-80 | place: China: Fuxian Lake, Yuxi | collected 2017-12-25
ACCCCCCGCCCAGTGACGACTTCTCCCGTCCGGGCCGGATGTGGTGGTCCGTACCGGAAGGCGAAGACTCCTTCACCACGTGGGGCGAGGTCAGCACGGTTTACCACGAAGGCGTGCCCGGCCACCACTTGCAGTGCGCCACGGCCGCGTACCAGAGCGGGTTGCTGAACATGTGGCGGCGCAACCTCTGCTGGGTCTCCGGGCACGGCGAAGGCTGGGCGCTGTACGCCGAACGGCTGATGGACGAGCTCGGCTACCTCGCCGATCCGGGCGACAAAATGGGCATGCTGGACGGGCAGCGCACCCGCGCCGCCCGGGTGGTCTTCGACATCGGCGTGCACCTGGAACTGGAAATCCCGGAACGCTGGGGCACCGGCACCTGGACCCCGGAAAGCGGTCGGGAATTCCTGCAAGCCAATCTCGACATGTCCGAAGGCCAGCTCAACTTCGAGTACTTGCGCTACCTCGGCTGGCCGGGCCAGGCGCCGTCGTACAAGGTCGGCCAAAAGCTCTGGGAGGAAATCCGCGCCGAGCGGGAAAAGCGCGAAGGCGAGGCTTTCGACGTAAAGGCGTTCCACACTGAAGCACTGAACCTGGGCGGTCTGCCGCTGGATGTGCTCAAGCAGGCGCTGCTCGGCTGAGCCCCCGCGTCGAGTGGCCAGTTCTGCAGGCTTCGAAGCCCGAATAGCCTGCAGAACTGGCCACTCGACGTATCCCGAACGCGGAAACGTCATATTCCGCAATCACAGCTGGCATTCAGGAATCGCCCCGCCTACCGTTTCCTGGTGACTACCGCCCCGCATCGCATCGCATCCGGCTGGAGACTGCCCCGTTGGGCCTCGTCTTTCGGTTTCCAAATCATCGCCGCCCTGATCCTCGGATTGGTCCTGGGCCTGCTGGCCCGTTCGCTCGGCGCCAGCAAGTCCTCGCCGAACGGGCTCTCCAGCACCCTGGCCACACTCGGCAGCAACTACGTCTACCTGCTGCAAGCCGCCGTCGTGCCATTGGTGTTCACCGCGGTGGTCAGCTCCATCGCGAATCTGCGCCAGGTCTCCAACGCCGCACGGCTGGCCTGGAACACCCTGGTCTGGTTTGCGATCACCTCGTTCATCGCGGTGCTCATCGGCATCGCCTTGGGCGTGCTGTTCCAGCCGGGATCCGGTACCGGACAGCAGGCCCCCGCCGATTACAAAGGCAAGACCGGCGACTGGTGGTCCTTCCTGACCGGCCTGGTGCCGAAGAACTTCCTGGGCCTGGGCGCTTCGTCCTCCGTGTCCGACGGCGGCGCAGTCAGCACCTCGGTCAGCTTCAATGTCCTGCAGATCCTGGTCATCGCGATCGCGATCGGCATCGCCGCGCTGAAAGTCGGCGCCAAAGCCGAACCGTTCTTGAATTTCACGGCCTCGGCACTCGCCGTGATCCAGAAAGTACTCTGGTGGATCATCCGGCTGGCGCCCCTGGGCACCGTCGGGCTGATCGGCAACGCAGTGGTGAGCTACGGCTGGGACACCATCGGATCCCTGGGCAAATTCACCGTCGCGATCTACCTCGGCTTGGCCTTGGTGCTCTTCGTGGTCTACCCGGTCCTGGTGCGCGGCCACGGCCTGAGCATCAAACAATACTTCTCCGGCGTCTGGCCCGCCGTGCAACTGGGCTTCGTCTCACGCTCCTCAGTGGGCACCATGCCGCTGACCCAGCGGGTCACCGAGCGCAATCTCGGTGTGCCCAGCGGTTACGCCTCGTTCGCGGTGCCGCTCGGTTCGACCACCAAGATGGACGGCTGCGCGGCGATTTATCCGGCCATATCGGCGATCTTCGTGGCGCAATTCTTCGGCATCAACCTGGACTTCGGGCAGTATCTGCTGATCGTGCTGGTCTCGGTTCTGGGCTCCGCAGCCACCGCCGGCACTACCGGGGCCGTGGTGATGCTCACCCTGACCTTGTCCACCCTGGGGCTGCCGTTGGCCGGCGTCGGCTTGCTGCTGGCGATCGATCCGATCCTGGACATGGGCCGCACCGCGGTCAACGTCGCAGGCCAGGCGCTGGTCCCGACTCTGGTGGCCAAACGCCAAGGCATCCTGGATCTGGCACTGTACAACGCACCACGCACCGGCACCCCGTTCGCGGATGACGACCGCAGCGACGAGGCCCGCAGCCACGCGGCCGAACCGGTGGCGCCCGGACACCAACAGTAACCGCACAGCCTGGACCCGGAAAATTTCCTAGGGCATCGCGGCGGCCCTGGGATACGCTGACTTGCGAGGTTTTCCACGTTCAAAGGGGCATCCATGATCATCGTCACCAGCAATGACGTTCCAGGCTACAAAATCGATGCGATTTTCGGCGAAGTGATGGGCTTGACCGTCCGGGCCAGGAACATCGGCGCGAACATCACCGCCGGCTTCCGCTCACTGGGCGGCGGTGAATTGCCGGAAATGACCAAGGCGCTCTACGAAAGCCGCCACGAAGTGATGAACCGGATGGTTGCGGAGGCTCAGCAAAAGGGTGCCAACGCGATCATCGCGATGCGATTCGACACGTCCGAGATGGGGCAGACCTGGACCGAGGTCTGCGCGTACGGAACCGCCGCCTATGTGATCCCGCTCGCCGAAGGCGAGCCCGGGGCCACCGGCCAATCCGCCTATCTGGCCGCGAACCCGCAGACACCGCAACAACCGCAGGCTCCGGCCATGCCGCAGAACGTGCAACAAGCCTGGTGACTGCGCGATTGATCCTCGGCTCGGCCTCCCCGGCGCGCACCGCGCTGCTCGGCCAGGCCGGGATCCAGCACACGGTCATGGTCTCTGCGGTGGACGAAGACGCGGCGACTGCGGCAGCCGGAGAGCCCAGCCCGCAGGAAACCGCCCTGCTCCTGGCCCGGGCCAAGGCCGAAGCCGTGTCCGCACTGCCGGAGGCCGCCGGGGCCCTGGTCCTGGGCTGTGATTCGGTGTTCGAATTCGACGGCGTCGCGTACGGCAAACCGCACCTCGCCGCGGTGGCGAAGCAGCGGATCACCGAGCTGAGCGGCCGTTCCGGGGTGCTGCACACCGGGCACTGGCTGGTGGACAACCGCAGCGGCGTCGGCGGTGCCGGCGTGGGTGCGCTGGCCTCGGCCACGGTGCATTTCGCCCCGATGTCCGAAGCCGAAATCGACGCTTATGTCGCCACCGGCGAACCGTTGGAGGTGGCCGGCTCGTTCACCATCGACAGTTTGGGCGGCGCGTTCGTCACCGGAGTCGACGGCGATCCGCACGCCGTCGTCGGCTTGTCGGTTTCGACCCTGCGCGAGCTGCTGGCGCAGCACGGGATGAGCATCACGGAGTTCTGGCCGCGGCCCGCAACCGTCGGCTAGACAGGGCAGCGGGTTCCCGGTGAAGGCCCCGGACGGGGTAGGTTTTCTGGTCCAGTCCGGGTTGGTCGACGGGTTCGAACCGGCAGCGCACTCCGATTGATCTGGAGGATTTCCGGGCTTTTGTAGACTCCCTACAAAAAACCCGGGAATAACCCGCAGAATGAGCATGGTCTATGCGCGAGACCCTCCCAAAACCGATAGGCTCCAGGGTGAGAAGAAGGAGTCTTTGTGCCCACTATCACCAAGGTCTTGATCGCCAATCGCGGCGAAATCGCCGTCCGCGTCATCCGTGCCGCCCGGGACGAAGGCATCGCCTCGGTCGCGGTCTATGCCGAGCCTGACCGCGATGCCCTGCACGTCCGACTGGCCGATGAGGCGTGGGCCCTGGGTGGGCAGAGCGCCGCCGAATCGTATCTGGTGATGGACAAAATCCTCGACGCCGCACGGCGCTCCGGTGCCGATGCCGTGCACCCGGGTTACGGCTTCTTGTCGGAGAACGCCGAGTTCGCGCAACGGGTGATCGATGCTGGCCTGACCTGGATCGGCCCGCCGCCTGCCGCGATTTCGAAATTGGGCGATAAAGTCCAGGCCCGGCATATCGCGGAAAAGGTCGGCGCACCCTTGGTGCCGGGCACCAAGGACCCGGTGCAGAACACCCAGGAAGTCCTCGACTTCGCCGACGAATTCGGTCTCCCCTTGGCGATCAAAGCCGCCTACGGCGGCGGCGGACGCGGTATCAAAGTGGTCCGGGACCGGGCGGACATCGCGGAATCCTACGAATCCGCCGTGCGCGAGGCAGTAGCCGCCTTCGGCCGCGGCGAATGCTTCGTGGAACGCTTCCTGGACTCGCCCCGGCACGTGGAAACCCAGTGCCTGGCCGATGCGCATGGAAATGTCGTGGTGGTCTCCACCCGGGATTGCTCGTTGCAGCGTCGGAACCAAAAGCTCGTCGAGGAGGCACCGGCGCCTTTCCTGAGCGAAGAGCAGAACGCGCGCCTGTACGCCGCGTCCAAGGCCATCTTGAAAGAAGCCGAGTACCAAGGCGCCGGAACCTGCGAGTTCCTGGTCGGCCAGGACGGGGTGATTTCGTTCCTCGAGGTGAACACCCGGCTGCAAGTGGAACACCCGGTCTCCGAAGAAGTCACCGGCCTGGACCTGGTCCGCGAACAGTTCCGGCTGGCCCGCGGCGAGGAGTTGGGTTACGGCGATCCGCAAGTACGCGGCCATTCACTCGAGTTCCGGATCAACGGAGAGGATCCGGGACGGAATTTCATGCCCGCCCCGGGCACCGTGGAGACCCTGAAACTGCCCACCGGTCCGGGCGTCCGGGTGGATTCCGGGATCGAAGCCGGCGAGGTGATCGGCGGCAATTTCGACTCGATGCTGGCCAAGTTGATCATCACCGGAGCGACCCGGCAACAGGCGCTCGAACGTTCGCGCCGCGCCCTGGCCGAGATGGAGATCCTCGGCATGCCCACGGTGCTGCCGTTCCACCGCGCGGTGGTCAGCGATCCGGCTTTCACGAGCGAACCGTTCAGTGTGCACACCCGCTGGATCGAGACCGAGTTCGTGAACGATCTGCCCGCCTTCGTACCGGGCGCGCCGGCCGAAACGGACGACGACGGCGAGCGGCAACGCGTCACGGTCGAGGTGGGCGGCAAACGGCTCGAGGTGGTCCTGCCCGCCTCGCTGGCCGCAGCCGGACGCGCCTCGGCGGCCAAGGCCAAGCCCAAAAAATCGGGCCGGGCCCGGGGCGCGACCGCGAGCAACGCCGACGGCGATGCCCTGACTTCGCCGATGCAGGGCACCATCGTCAAGGTCGCGGTGGCCGATGGCGATGCGGTCGCCGAAGGCGATTTGATCGTGGTGCTCGAGGCGATGAAGATGGAACAGCCGCTCACCGCGCACCGCGCCGGCACGGTTCACGGCCTCTCCGCCTCAGCTGGCGACACGGTCTCCGCCGGCTCGGTCATCGCCACCATCGAAGACTGACCCGGCGCACCGGAAGCACTCCACCGACCCCGCGCCTTTTCCGGGGAAGTCGGCTAGCTGGACTGCGCCACCAGGTCGGCGTCCTTGGTCTCCTTGGACAGGTAGAGCGCAATCAGGGTCAGCACCGCCATCGAACTCAGATACACGCCGACCAGCCAGGTACTCCCCTGCGCTGCTTGCCACAGGGCCACCGCGATGAACGGGGCGACGGCGGCACCCAGAATGCTGGCGAGGTTGTAGCTCACCGCAGAACCGGTATAGCGCACATTGGTCGGGAAGAGTTCCGGTAGGAACGCGCCCATCGGGCCGAAGGTCAGCCCCATCAGGGTGAACCCGATGATCAGCCAGGCCATCGCACCGACGAAGCCGCCTGCCACCAAGGGCACGAAACAGAGCCCGAACAGGAAGATCAACCCGGTGACCACCAGAAGCGACTTGCGGCGCCCGTACTTTTCCGCCATCGGCCCGGCGACCAAGGTGAAGATGCCGAAGAACACCACGCCGATGATCAACATCAGCAGGAAGTCGTTGCGGCTGTAGCCCAGACCCGGCACGAAGGCTTCAATCGCGGTTTGGCTCATCGGTTTGCCGGCCTTCTCTGCCGCCGCCTTGGCCGCATCCAGGCTGGCCGCGGTGGTGCCGAAGGTCAGGGTGAAGGTCGTCATCAGGTAGAACAGCACCTAGGTCGCCAGCATGATGAAGGTGCCGAGGATGACCTGCCACCAGCTGGTCCGGAAAACCCGGCCGATCGGAAGCTTGGAGACTTCGCCTTGGTCGACGACTTTTTGGAAGGCCGGCGTCTCCACCAATTTGAGCCGGACGTAGAGGCCGATCACCACCATCACTGCGCTGGCCAGGAACGGAATCCGCCAGCCCCAAGCCGCGAAAGCGTCCGCCGGCAGCGTGACGTTGAGCACCAGGAACAACAGATTCGCCAGGATGAAACCGATCGGCGCGCCGATCTGCGGGAAAGTGCCGGAGATCGCACGCTTGTTCCGCGGCGCGTTTTCCGTGGCCAGCAAGGCCGCACCGCTCCACTCGCCGCCCAGCGCCAAGCCCTGGGCGAAGCGGAATACCACGAGCAGGGCCGGGGCCCAGAATTCCCAGCCCGGAACCTGCGCGGTCGGCAGACAGCCGATCAGGAACGTCGCCACGCCCATGGTGAGCAGTGACGCGACCAAGGTCCCCTTGCGTCCGAACCGGTCGCCGAAGTGGCCGAACAGGATCGAGCCCAGTGGCCGGGCCACGAAGGCCACGCCGAACACCGCGAAGGAACTGAGCAGTTGCGTGACGTCGTCGGCATTGGGGAAGAACAGCTTGGGGAACACCAGAACTGCAGCGGTCGCGTAGACGTAAAAGTCGTAAAACTCGATCGAGGTTCCGATCAGACTTGCTACGATCACACGCCCTCGTGTGTTCGCCTGGGGTATTTCGGTTTTTGCTGTCGACATGGCTGCGAGCTTTCCACTAAAGACAGCCACGCGCGTATCGGACTCCCCCCGGAATCCATGCTGCGAGGCTGCCGCGTCCTCAATGATCTAGTCATCGTAGACCCGTGGGCACCGGAAACTTCCAACCCTCGGACGGCATGTCCATTATTTGGACGCCGTGGGCGACGCTAGACCGCTACTTTGTCAGCCAGCAGCGAGGCGATGAACTCCAGGCTGAATCGGACGCCGTCCTGCTCTGCCATCTCCCGGGCGATCTCCCGCGAGCGTTCGCGGATCGCCGGCTGCTGCACCGCGGCCAAAGCGGCGCGCAACTCGGAGGCAGTCACCTCGAATCCGTCGACCTTGACCGCGACTCCGGCAGCGACCAGGGAGTCCGCATTCTGGAACTGGTCCACGGCTTGCGGCGCCGCGATCATCGGCACGCCCAAAGCGAGCCCCTCACGCGAACCGCCCATCCCGGCGTGGGTGAGGAAAACATCGGCCCGCTTCAGGATCGCCACTTGCGGCAGCCAATGATGCACTTCGACGTTCGCCGGTATCTCGCCCAGCTCCTCGACCGTGGTGAGCGGCCCGATCTGCAGCACCACATGCCATCCGGCCAGCCCGCCGAACGCCTCCATGCACGCCCGGTAAAACGGCACGTTCCGAGTGAACGTGGAACCCAACGAAATCAACATGATCTTCTGCCCGGACGGCAGATCCCAATCCGCATCGCTCTGCGAATCACTGATCGCCGCCCCCGCAAAATGGTAGACGCTTCGGTCGACCTTCTCCGGATGCGGCTGCAATGCTTCCGGAATGAACACCAGCGCCTGGTCCGGATTGGAGTTGAAGCCAATCCGGTGGCTGAATTCGCCCAACCCGTAGCCGTCCAAACTCTGTTGCAGACGCTCCTTTGCCTCGAGCAACCGGGGATCGCTCATGTCGACGCCGCCCATCCGCTTGAGCATCTCCGCTTCCGCGCCGTCCCAGGAGGCGAAGGCGGGAACCATGGCAACTGCCGGTGCGCCCATTTTCTCGGCGAAGATCCCGGCAGCCGGTGCGCCCGAACCGAAAAGCACCAGATCCGGCCGATCCGATTCGAAGAGTTCCTTGAGCACCGGCAGCATCGCCGCAGTGTCATTGGCCATGAACACCATGCCCAGCGCCGGGTTGAGTTTCTGCAAGTCCGCCGCGAGTTCCGGTGCCGCCCCGGCCGAATCGTCCGCCGCCTTGGTGGCGCCGCCCAGCCGGGGAAATGCGCTGTCGTAGCCCAGGAAATCGGCACCCGTGGCTTCGACGACCTCTTTGAAACCCGCACCGATCAGATAGGTGACCCGGTACCCGGCCGCGACCAGGGCACGAATCACTTCCAAATGCGGATACACGTGGCCCGCCGCGGGCATCGATGCCATCAGGATGTGCGGGGCGGTCGGGCTGGCGATTTCGGTCATCGGTGGCTGCTCCTCGGTGAAGTCCATGAATATTGGTTGCCTATAGCACCAAAATAATCTGCGAACTTCAAAACTTCCTGGATGCCCGAAGCGAATCCCCCCTGACCCTGCAGCAGCAAGCCCGACGGCGGCGGGCGGGGCTCAGGCCGGAACCTCGCGGCCCAGCAACTCGGCGATGAAGGCGAGGCTGTACTGGACGCCATCCTGCGCTGCCATCTCACGCGCAATCTGCGCGGATCGCTCCCGGACTTCGGGCCGTTGCACCAAGTCGAAAGCAGTCAGCAGTTCCGCCGCGGTCGCGGTTGCACCATCGACTCGCACGGCCACCCCCGCGGCCACCAAGGAATCCGCATTGACGAACTGGTCCGCGGCTTGCGGAGCCGCGATCATCGGCACGCCCAGACTCAGTCCTTCCCGCGCCCCGCCCATCCCGGCGTGGGTCAGGAACAGGTCCGCAGTCTTCAGGATCGCCACCTGCGGAACCCAGGAATGCACTTCGAAGTTCGCCGGTATCTCACCCAGTTCCTCGACCGTGGTGAGCGGCCCGATCTGCAGCACCACATGCCATTCCGCGAGCCCGCCGAAAGCCTCCATGCACGCCCGGTAGAACGGAGCGTTCTGGGTCACGATGGAGCCGAGGGAAATCAGCATGAGTTTCTTGCCGGCCGGCGCGGCCCAGGCCAGCTCGCTCTGCGACGTGCTGATCGCAACGCCCGCAAAGTGGTAGACGCTGCGATCCAGTTTTTCCGGTTGCGGCTGCAAAGCCTCCGGAATGAACAACAGCGATTTCTTGGGCCGGGAATCGAAGCTGAACCGCTCGCTCCAGGCTTCGAGGCCGTATTCGCCCAACATCTGCCGTTGCGCCGCGCGCAACTCCGCGACCCGGGGATCGGCGAGGTCGAAGCCGCCCATCTGCTGGAGCAGTTCTTGTTCGGCACCGTCCCAGAACGCGAACGCGGCTTCCAGCGCTATCGCCGGGATCCCCAGCTTTTCGGCGTAGAACCCGGCAACCGGGGCTCCCGTGTCATGGAGCACCAGGTCCGGCCGGTCGGTTTCCAACAACGTCTTCAGCACCGGCAGCATCTTGGCGGCATCCCGGGAGAACAGCGCGAGGCCACCGAGCGGCCCCAAATCCCGCACATCGAGTTGGTCCGCCGGCCCGGTTTCCGGCCCGTTCCGTTTGCTGGCCCCGCCCAACCGGGGAAAAACACTGTCGTATTCGAGGAAGTCCGCCCCGGTGCTTTGCACGGCGTCCCGGAACGCGTCGCCCATCAGATAGCTGACCCGGTAGCCCGCACCCACCAAGCCCCGAATCACTTCCAGATGGGGGTAGACATGGCCGGCTGCCGGCACCGAAGCCATCAGAATGTGCGGGGTGGATGCGCTGGCAGATTCAGTCATCGGTGGCTGCTCCTCGGTGGACTCCTGGAATTCGGTTCCTGGAATCTACCAACGACGACCGGCCCCCGAAGGCGATTTGCCTTTTGGTTGCCCGGACCCCGCACCAAGGACTACCCGAAGGGGCAACCTGCCCCGGGGAACCGAACCCTGCTCAGAAGTTGCGCAGCGAAGCCGCCGCGGATTCGAACAGCCTGGACTTGATCGTGCCCAGGGTGTCCTGGTCTTTGCCCAGCAGCGAAGCCGCCAGTTCTTGCCCTGCGGCTGCCAGCTCGGTTTCGGAAACCGCCCGGTCCACGATTCCCCAATGCACCGCATCGGCACCGGAGATCCGCTGTCCGGTGACCATCGAGGCCACCGCCGCCTGCGGGGTCAGTTTCGCCTGGATCAGCGCTGTCATCCCGGGGGTGAAGGGGATCTTGATGTCGACTTCCGGGAAACAGAAGTAGCCGCGGTCCGCCCGCATGATCCGGAAGTCGTGGGCCAAAGCCAGCATGGCACCGGCGCCGAAAGCATGTCCGTTGACCAAGGCGACGGTCGGCACCGGCAAGGTGAGCAAGCGGGCCAACAACACCTGGACCCGGGCCGCATAGTCGTTGAACTGGTCCAGATGCTGCTGCACCCATTCCAGATCCAGGCCGTTCGAGAAGAACTTCCCGGCACCGCTGGTCACCAGAACCGAGGAGTCGCTGCTGACGACTTCTTCGAGCGCGGCCTCGACGGCGGTGAGCCAGGCCTCGGTGAAACGGTTCTCATCGGTTCCCAAGGCCAGGAAAGCGATTCCGTCGCGGTGTACCAAGATTTCCTGCATCAGTGAAGTCCTTTCGGTGTCTCCCGGTTTTACATGTGCACGTGCAACCGCCGCGCGGCTTCGGAGATCGAGCCGGACAACGACGGGTAAACCGTGAAGGTGTTGGCCAAATCGTCCACGTGCAATTTCTGCGTCACCGCGATGGCGATCGGGAAAATCAGTTCCGAGGCATTTGCGCCGACCACCACGCCGCCGATCACGGTGCCGGACCCCTTGCGGGCGATGATCTTGATGAACCCGTCTTTCGCATTGCGCATTTTCGCGCGGGCGTTGGTCTGCAGCGGCAGTTTGACCACATCGCCCTGGTATCGGCCGGACTCCAGATCCGCTTCCGAGATGCCAACCGAAGCGATTTCCGGCGAGGTGAAGATATTCGACGCCACCTGGGTCAGCTTGAGCGGGCGCAATCCGTCACCGAGCAGGTGCGCCATTGCGATCCTTCCCTGCATTGCGGCCACCGAGGCCAAAGCCAGCACCCCGGTGCAATCGCCGGCCGCGTAAATATGTGGTGCCGAGGTTCGGGAAACCCCGTCGACCTTGATGTGGCCCGACTCGGTGAGCGCCACCCCGGCGGCCTCCAGGCCGATGCCCTCGGTATTCGGAATCGAGCCGACGCAGACCAAGCAGTGCGTTCCGCTGATTTGGCGGCCGTCGGAAAGCGTGACCAGCACCCCGTCTTCGGTGCGTTCCACCGACTCGGCCCGGGACTGGGAAAGCACCGTCATGCCGCGGCGCTCGAAGACGTCCTCCAGCACTTCGGCGGCATCCGAGTCCTCACCGGGCAGCACCTGGTCGCGCGATGAAATCAAGGTCACCCGCGAGCCCAGGCCGTTGTAGGCTGAGGCAAATTCGGCCCCGGTGACCCCGGAACCCACCACGATCAGTTCGCGCGGGAGTTCGGTCAATCCGTAGATCTGCGCCCAGTTCAGGATCCGTTCGCCGTCCGGCTTCGCCGTCGGCAGCTCGCGCGGATGCGCGCCGACCGCGAGCAGGATCGCGTCCGCGGTGATCCGCTCGACGCCGTCTTCCGTGGTCACCTCGATCGTATGGTGGTCCAGCATCGTGCCTTGGCCGATGATGATCCGGACCCCTGCGTGCTCCAGGCCGGCTTTGATGTCCGCCGACTGTTCCCGGGCCAAGCCGAGCAGCCGGTCGTTGACCTGCTTCAGGTCCGCGCGCATCAACGGTACGCAGTCCCCGCCGTCGACGTCGAAGCGCACGCCGAGGTCGGTCGCGCCTTCGAAGCGGTTCATCACGTCTGCGGTCGCGATCAAGGTTTTCGACGGAACCACATCGGTCAGGACGGCGGAGCCGCCCAAACCATTGCGTTCGACGATCGTCACCTGGGCGCCCAGCGCCGCGGCCACCATCGCAGCTTCGTATCCGCCCGGGCCACCGCCAAGAATCGCCAGGGACGGAACATTCATATCGCTAGGTGTCGTCACAGTCCCCCATTCTCGCCTATCCGGTTGCCGCGACCAAGTGAGCCGAACCAAAGTCGGCGCCACCGGCCGGTCCGGATGTGCCCAGCGGCCGGGAACGGGTAAGTTTGCACCGTGAGCAATCTCAATCCAGACCTCGAACAGACCGATCCTTTCGCCCTCGCAGCGGCCGCTGCCGCCCAGATCGCGGAACAGACCGGAGTCGCGCAACACGACGTGGCCCTGGTTCTCGGATCCGGCTGGGGCGAAGCCGCCGAATTGATCGGCGAGACCACCGCGACGCTGCAGGCGAGCGACATCGCCGGCTTCTCCGCTCCCGCAGTGGCCGGCCACGTGGGCACCATCCGCTCGGTGCTCACTGCCCAGGGCAAACGGGCTTTGGTGCTCGGCGCCAGGACGCATTACTACGAAGGCAAAGGCGTGCGCGCCGTAGTGCACGGCGTGCGGACCGCGGCTGCCGCCGGCGCCAAGACCCTGGTGCTCACCAACGGCTGCGGCGGGGTCAATCCCGATTGGCAGCCCGGCACCCCGGTCTTGATCAGCGACCACCTCAACCTCACCGCGGCCTCCCCTTTGGAAGGCGCCACCTTCGTCGATCTGACCGATCTGTACTCGGCCCGGTTGCGCGGCATCGCCAAGGCCGTCGATCCGAGTCTGGCGGAGGGCGTTTACGCCCAGTTCACCGGCCCGCACTACGAAACCCCGGCGGAAGTCCAGTACGCCAAACGGATCGGCGCCGATCTGATCGGCATGTCCACCGCGCTGGAGGCGATTGCCGCCCGGCATGCCGGCATGGAGGTCTTCGGCATCTCACTGGTGACCAACCTGGCGGCCGGAATCTCCCCAGTGCCTTTGAGCCATGCCGAAGTGATCGAGGCCGGCCAGGCCGCGGGCCCGCGGATTTCCAAGCTGCTCGCCGAGATCATCGGCAAGCTCTGAGCCTTCGGAACCGGCCGGCAGCCAACCAAGCGAACATCCAGCCCCCGCAGCACCTTGACCGAACGGTAGGTTGAACCCATGAGCCCGATCAGCCCAGAGTTGCTCGCCCGTGCCCGCGATTGGGCGGCCAGCGACCCGGATCCAGCCACCGCGGCAGAGCTCGACGCGTTGCTCGAAGCGGCAGTGCTCGAGGACGCCGACGCTGATGCCGCCGTGATCGCCCAGGCCCGGCAGGAACTGGCCGACGCCTTCAGTGGCACCTTGCAATTCGGCACCGCAGGATTGCGTGCCGCCCTGGGACCGGGCCCCAATCGGATGAACCGGGTCGTGGTTCGCCGGGCTGCCGCCGGTTTCGCCGCATTCTTGCTGGACACCGCTGCCGCGGCGTCGGAACCGTACCGGCCGCGCGCCGTCGTCGGCTTCGATGCACGGCACAATTCCGATGTCTTCGCCCGGGAAACCGCCGCGATCCTCACCGCGGCCGGAATCGAAACCTTCCTGATGCCCGCGGCGCTGCCCACTCCGTTGCTGGCTTTCGCGGTACGCGCGCTCGGTTGCGAAGGCGGGGTCATGGTGAACGCCAGCCACAACCCGCCGCAGGACAACGGCTACAAGGTGTACCTGGGCGGCCGTGCGGTGGACGACGCCGGCCGGGGCGCCCAGATCGTCGCGCCCTTCGACACGCTGATCGCCGAACGGATCGCGGCGGTCGGACCGCTCGAGTCGATTCCGCTGGCCGAATCCGGCTGGGCCCCGGTGGCCCCGGAAATCATCGCGGCCTACCGGCAGGGCCTGGTCGAGCTGCTGCAGCCGGCCCAGTTCCCCGCCCGCGACCTGAACATCGTGTTGACCCCGATGCACGGCGTGGGTGGCGAAACCGCGGTCCAGGTCCTGCAGGCCGGAGGCTTCGCCGAGGTGCTGCTGGTCGCCGCCCAAGCAGCCCCGGATCCGAGCTTCCCGACGGTGTCCTTCCCCAATCCGGAGGAACCGGGGGCGCTCGACCTGGCCCTGCAGACCGCCTCGGAAGTCGACGCCGACCTGGTGATCGCGAACGACCCCGACGCCGATCGCGCGGCGGTGGCTGCGCTCGATCCGCTCACCGGGCAATGGCGGATGCTCCGCGGCGACGAAGTGGGCGCACTGCTCGGCGCGCACCTGGTGGCCCGAGCCGGCACGGAGTCCGGTGAAGCACCGCGCGGGGTCTTCGCGAACTCGATCGTCTCCTCCCGGTTGCTGGCGAAAATCGCCGCCGCCAACGGCTTCGCGCACGTGGAAACGCTCACCGGATTCAAATGGATTTCCCGGGTGCCCGGCTTGGACTACGGCTACGAGGAGGCTCTGGGCTATTGCGTAGCGCCCGGCCTGGTCCGGGACAAAGACGGGATTTCCGCGGCTTTGCTGATCGCCGAGCTGGCCGCGCAGGCCAAAGCCGAGGGTCGGACGCTGTTCGACGTGCTGGACGATCTGGCCGCCCGCTTCGGCTTGCACGTTTCGGACCAGCTCAGCGTGCGGGTCGCGGACTTGGGCCTGTTGGGCGCGATGATGAACCGGTTGCGGGAGCACGGGCCGGACAGCTTCGGCGGCTCTCCGGTGGAGACCGCAGTTGACCTCGCGATCGGCTCGGGCCAGCTGCCGCCCACCGACGGCTTGCTCTACCTGACCAAGGACAACACCCGGGTGATCATCCGGCCAAGCGGCACCGAGCCGAAGCTGAAGTGCTACCTCGAGGTGATCGTGCCGGTGGACTCCGCAGCTGATCTCGCCGAGGCCAGGCAGCGGGCCCGGACCGCCTTGGACGCGGTGCTGGAAGACGTCCGGGAAGCCCTGGGCCTCTGAGCCGGCGGCCGCGCCCGGCCCGATCGCGGATCCGCGGCGGCAAACATCTGGAAGAATGAACCCATGACCGAGAACATTGCCAGCTTCATCGACCACACTCTGCTCAAGCCGGAAGCTTCGGAGGCCGATGTGCTCCGGGTCTGCGCCGAAGCCGTGCAATACGGTTTCAAGTCGGTGTGCGTCAACCCGGTCTGGGTCAAAACCGTGCACCGGGCGCTGCGCGAATCCGCAGTCCTGACCTGCTCGGTCGTCGGCTTCCCGCTCGGCGCCACGCCGACCGACGTCAAAGTCTTCGAAGCCCGTGGCGCGACCCTGGACGGCGCGGACGAAGTCGACATGGTGCTCAACATCGCCAATGCCCGGGCCGGCGACCGCGGCGCGCTCGTGGACGACATTGCCGCGGTGGCCGAGGCCGTGCATGCCGGCGGCGCGATCCTGAAGGTGATCATCGAGACCTCGCTGCTCGACGACGAGCAGAAAGTGCTGGCCTGCCAGGCCGCAGTCGAGGCCGGTGCCGATTTCGTGAAAACCTCCACCGGCTTCAATGGCGGCGGCGCGACTGCGGCCGACGTCGAGCTGATGCGGGCCACCGTCGGACCATCGGTGGGGGTCAAAGCCTCGGGTGGCGTCCGCAGCCGGGAAGACGCCGAGAGCATGATCGCGGCCGGCGCGAACCGGATCGGGGCAAGTTCCGGCATCGCGATCGTCTCCGGCGGCACCGGGACCAGCTCGTACTGATCCGTCCCGCGGCGATGCGGATTTGGCTTTAGAATTGTTCCGACCCCGAACCCAGGAGGAAACCATGTCCGGTAACGAACCCGAGCGCGAAAACAGTTTGACCCAATCGGTGATCCTTTTCATCGTCTTCTTCGCCATTTTCCTCGGCGGCGTTTTCGCCTTCTCCTTCGGCAGCCTGCACAATGTCTGGCCGTTCGCGATCGGCATCGCCTTGTTCTTCCTCTCAGTCTGGATTCCGCAGACCTTCATGGGCCGTTCGGATACCGGAAGCGATGCTGAAGTCGCCACGGAGCACCGCAAGCCGGTACGCAGCCACTGATCTCCCGATCCCGGGCCGGACCACGGAATCCGGGAAACCTTCGAGCCGGCGAGGCAGCACCATGCATTTCGATCTCATCGTGATCGGCTCCGGGTCCGGCAACAGCATTTTGACGCCGGACTGGCAGGGCAAAAAAGTCGCCATCGTCGAAGCCGGGGTCTTCGGCGGCACCTGTCTGAATATGGGCTGCATCCCGACCAAGATGTACGTCTACCCGTCGCTGCTGGCCTGGCAGGCCGGCGTCGAAGGGCCTCCGCTGGGCGTGCGCACCCGGTTCGACGGCGTGCAATGGGCCCAGCTCCGGGACCGCATCTTCGGTCGGATCGACCCGATCTCCGCCGGTGGACGCGATTACCGCGCCAATGCTGAAAACGTCACCCTGATCGAGGAGCGGGTCCGGTTCACCGGCCCCAAAACCCTGGTCACGGACCGCGGTTCGGTGCTCACCGCGGAGCAGATCGTGATCGCCGCAGGCTCCGCAGCGCAACTTCCGCAGGTCCCCGGAATCGAGCTGCCCCAAGTGCACACCTCGGACACCGTGATGCGGATCGATGACCTGCCGGAGCGGGTGCTGGTGGTCGGCGGCGGAGTGGTGGCCGCCGAGTTCGCCTCGCTGTTCGCCGGATTCGGCGCCGCAGTCACCCAGCTGGTCCGCGGAAATGCCTTGTTGCGGGCCAAGGACCGGATCGTCTCGGAGAAATTCACCGAAGCCGCCCGGCAGCAGTGGCGGCTGGAGACCGGACAGGAATTGCACTCGATCACGGCAAGCCACGGGCCGGACGGAGCCGGCCGGGCGGTCCGTGTGCGGACCGCCCGGCAAACCGGCGGTCCAGGGCTCGAGGAGGACTTCGACCTGGTGCTGGTCGCGATCGGACGCAAGGCCGCAACTGCGGGCTTGGACGTCGCTGCCGCCGGATTCGATACCGGTCCGAGCGGGATTCTGCTGGTCGACGAATTCCAGCGCGTGCTCAGTGCCGGGCAACCGGTCCCGGGCGTGTGGGCGCTGGGCGATGTCGCCAACGACTACCAGCTCAAACACGTGGCCAACCACGAGGCCCGGATCGTCGCGCACAATGCGGCGCATCCGGACGATCTGCGTGCCGCCAACCACCGGGCAGTGCCCGAAGCGGTGTTTTCCTATCCGCAGATCGCGACGGTCGGCATGACCGGCACCGAGGCCGCCACCCATGCGGCCGAGAGCGGAGTCGAGGTCGTCGAATACGTCCAGGACTTCGGCGGCACCGCTTACGGTTGGGCGATGGAAGACCGCACCTCGGTGGCCAAGGTAATTGCCGAACGCGGCTCCCGGCGCCTGCTCGGGGCGCATATCGTGGGCCCCGAGGCTTCGATGCTGATCCAGCCCCTAGTCCAGGCCCTGGCGTTCGGCACCGATCTGCGCGAGTTCAGCCGCGGCCAGTACTGGATCCATCCGGCGCTGACCGAAGTGGTCGAAAACGCGGTCCTCGGACTGGATTTGGCGAGCCGCTCCGACGATCCGCTGTAGCCGCGCCTGCGGGCTGCGGATTGGTCCACTGCGGCGCCGCACCGATGCGGCTTGAAGGCCGGCGGCATTACCGGGATACTCTCTCCAAGAGTCTTGCGCCAAAGCGCCGGCCAGGGGAACCGGGCCGCTACGGGCACTCGCAACTACAAGGAGGTAGTCGGTGCATTCATCCGTCCAGAAACCGGGCCCGGCGTCCGGGCAGCAGAAGAATCGCGGGCTCCGGCAAGTCGTCGCCGCCTCGATGGCCGGCACGGTCGTCGAATGGTACGAATTCTTCCTCTACGCCACGGCTGCGACCCTGGTCTTCGGGAAGGTCTTTTTCCCGGATACCGGAAATGAGCTGGACGGGATCATCAAAGCCTTCCTGACCTACGCCGTCGGCTTCGTGGCCAGACCCATCGGCGGCATCGTGTTCGGCCATTTCGGCGACAAGTACGGCCGCAAACACTTGCTGCAGCTCGCGATCATCCTGGTCGGGGCGACCACCTTTTTGATGGGCTGCCTGCCCAGCTTCGCCCAGGCCGGGTACCTGGCACCGATCCTGCTGGTAGTCCTGCGCTTCCTCCAGGGGTTCGCCGTGGGCGGCGAATGGGGCGGCGCGGTGCTTCTGGTCGCGGAGCACTCCCCGGACAAGGAACGGGGATTCTGGTCCAGCTGGCCGCAAGCCGCAGTCCCGGCAGGGAATCTGCTGGCCACCGTGGTGTTGCTGGTGCTCTCCTGGGCGCTGTCCCCCGAGGCGTTCCTGTCCTGGGGCTGGCGAATCGGCTTCTGGCTCTCCGTGGTGATCGTGGTGATCGGCTACTACATCCGGTCCCGGATCACCGATGCGCCGATTTTCCAAGAAGCCAAGCGGGAGCTGGAACAGAACAAGAGCGCCGGCTACGGGGTCGTCGAGGTCTTCCGCAGATACCCCCGGGGCGTGTTCACCGCCATGGGGCTGCGGGTGGGCGAAAACATCCTTTATTACATGGTGGTCACCTTCTCGATCACCTATTTGAAGACGCAGCTGAAAATGGACACCTCGGTGATCCTGGTGCTTTTGCTGGGCGCGCACCTGCTGCAGTTCGTGGTCGTGCCGATCGTCGGGCGGTTGACCGACCGCGTGGGCCGGCGGCCGCTCTACGCGCTCGGCGCCGTGCTGATGATCGTTTGGGCTTTCGCGAGCTTCCCGCTGTTCGACACGAAGAACAACGGGATCATCCTGCTCACCGTCTGCCTCGGTCTGCTGGTGCACTCGTTGATGTACGCCGGGCAGCCGGCGATCATGGCGGAGATGTTCCCCACCCGGATGCGCTATTCGGGGGTGTCCCTGGGCTATCAGGTGACCTCGATCGTGGCCGGCTCGCTCGCCCCCGTGATTGCGGCCTCGCTCCTGGACCGGTTCGGCTCCTGGGTCCCGGTTGCGATCTACATGACGGTGGCTGCGGCGATCACTTTGGTGGCCGTCTACTTCTTGCGGGAGACCCGGGGCAGCTCGCTGCAGGAGCTGGACGAACTGGACCGGCAGCGGCATCCGGCCTGACCATCCCCGGCCAGGTCCGCCCCGTTTCCGGCGCGTTGCTGCGCCCCGGCGGAAGCCCTTAGAGTGAGGGCATCAACGACGATCGAGGGAGCTTCTGATGGCGGTATATGCGTGGATCGGGCTGGGCAACATGGGCGGGCCGATGACCCGGAACCTGGTCGAGGCGGGGCACTCGGTCCGCGGCGTGGATCTCGACCCGGGTGCCCGTGCCGCTGCCGCAGCGGGCGGCGTCCAGATTGCCGGGTCGGTGGCCCAGGCCGTCGAAGGCGCCGATGCGGTATTCACCATGTTGCCCAAGGGCGAGCACGTCCGGGCGGTTTTCGCCGAGGTACTGGCCGCGGCAGATCCTTCAGCCCTGCTGCTGGACAGCTCCACGGTGGACATCGAGACGTCGAAACACTGCCATGAATCGGCGGCCGCGGCCGGATTCCGATTCGTCGACGCCCCGGTCTCCGGTGGGATCAGCGGTGCGGCGGCGGCCAGCCTGTGTTTCATGCTCGGCGGCGAGGCCGATGCGGTCCAGGCCGCGGCCGGATTCGTGGAACCGATGTCCGGGAAGACCATTGCAGCCGGTGGGCCGACCGCCGGCATCGCGGCGAAAATCTGCAACAACATGATGTTGTTCATCGACTTGATGGCGGCCTCCGAGGGTTCGCAGCTGGCCGAGCACCTCGGCTTGGACCCGCAGGTCTTCTGGGAGATCGCCTCGGTTTCCTCCGGACGGTCTTGGGCCCAGCAGACCTGGTATCCGGTACCGGACGTCGTGCCGAGTTCGGCGGCGAACCACAACTTCGAGGCCACTTTCCGCGTGGATTTGGCCCGCAAGGACATCGGCCTGGCCCTCGAGGCGGGTGAGCGCACCGGCGTGAAGCTGCCCGCAGCCGAATTGGCCCGGGGGCATTTCGATGCGCTGATCGCCGAAGGCCTCGCGGACAAAGACTGCTCGCTCATGGTCAAACAGGTATCCCCCGACGGCACGGTGCGCGGCTACACGCCCTGAGCATGGGTTGCCCCGGAAGCAGCGTCCGGGACTAAGCCTCCGGCGCGAAAATCGCGCTGAGCACCTGCTGCGCCCATTCCAGGATCTGCGCATCCACCAGATCCCGGCCGCCGATCCGGGCGGTTTTGGGTTTGGGCACCAGGATCTGGCTGAGCGCCGGTTTGACCAGGGATCCCGGATACATCCGTTGCAGCCGCAGTTGCCGGGACTCCGGCAACTCCGCGGGCGCGAATTTGACGAAGTTGCCCTGCACCGCCACATCGGTCAGGCCGAGCTCCCGGGCGGCCACCCGGAACCGGGCCACCGCGACCAAGTTCTGCACGGCGGCAGGCGGTTCGCCGTAACGGTCCACCAACTCTTCGAGCACTTCGTCGATCGCCTCCGGGCTGGCCGCCGCCGCGAGCTTCCGGTAGGCCTCCAGACGGAGCCGCTCGCCGGGCACATAATCATGCGGCAAATGCGCATTCACCGGCAGCTCGATCTTCATTTCGGCCGCCTTCTCCTCGGCTTCGCCGCGGAAATTCGCCACCGCTTCGCCCACCAGGCGGATGTACAGGTCGAAGCCGACTCCGGCGATGTGCCCGGATTGTTCGCCGCCGAGCAGGTTCCCCGCGCCGCGGATTTCCAGGTCTTTCAGAGCCAGCTGCATCCCGGCGCCGAGTTCGTTGTGCGCGGCCACTGCCTTGAGCCGCTCCAGCGCCACTTCGCCCAACGGTTTCTCCGCGGGGTACAGGAAGTAGGCGTAGGCGCGTTCCCGGCCACGGCCGACCCGGCCGCGCAACTGATGCAGCTGGGACAGCCCGTATTTGTCCGCGCCGTCCACGATCAAGGTGTTCGCATTCGAAATGTCCAGCCCGGTCTCGATGATCGTGGTGCAGACCAGGACGTCGAAGCGCTTCTCCCAGAAGTCCACGATGATCTGCTCCAACCTGGATTCGCTCATCTGGCCGTGCGCCACCGCGATCCGGGCCTCCGGAACCAGCTGCTGCACGTGCGCGGCGATCCGTTCGATCGACGAGACCCGGTTGTGCACGAAGAAAACCTGGCCCTCGCGCATCAGCTCGCGGCGGATCGCCGCCGATGCCTGCTTGTCGGTGTACGGGCCCACGTAAGTCAGCACCGGATGCCGTTCCTCGGGCGGCGTCGCCAGGGTCGACGTCTCCCGGATCCCGGTCAGCGACATTTCCAAGGTCCGCGGAATCGGCGTGGCGCTCATCGCCAGCACATCGACATTGGTGCGCATCTTCTTGAGCTGCTCTTTGTGTTCCACGCCGAATCGCTGCTCTTCGTCGACGATTACCAAGCCCAGGTCTTTGAAGGCGAACTCCTTGGACAGCAGCCGGTGCGTGCCGATCACCACGTCGACCGAGCCGTTCGCCACGCCCTCCGCGGTCTCTTTGGCTTCCTTCCCGCTCTGGAACCGGGACAGCGGTTTGACCCGCACCGGGAACCCGGAGAAACGTTCGCTGAAGGTCTCGTAGTGCTGCTGCGCGAGCAAGGTGGTCGGAATCTGCACGAACCGGCAGCCGCGTTTCAGGATCGCGGTCGCGAAACCCACCAGGTCGCCGATCACGCCGCCACCCAGGGCGACGACATGATCCGACCGTTCGATGCCGAGATCGAGCAACCGGTCGGTCAGGCTTTCGAGCACGGACCAGCTCTTGGTCGCCTCGCCTGGCGCGAGCACGATCGCTTCGCTCTCGATTCCCACCGCGCTTAGCGATGTCTGCAAGGTCGCGAGGTGCTGCGACAGATTGGCGTCGGTGACGATCGCCATCCGCCGTCCGCGCGCGAGCGGCGCGAGCATCTCTCCCGCACGCCCCAGCAAGCCGGGCTCAATCCGCACGTCATAGCTGCGCGTCCCCAGCGCCACGGAGATGACGGTCAAAGCCCCAATTCCTTGATGATCGCGGTCACCGTTGCGTCGTGCGGCGCGTCCTGGCTGACGACGCGGATCGGCGCGAGTGCATAGACGGGGTTCCGCACTGCCGATAATTCGGTCAGCACCTCCAGCGGCTTGCGGCCGCGCAGCAGCGGGCGCGTGTCGCGCCGCTGGACGCGTTCGGCGAGCACATGCGGTTCCGCGTCGAGCCAGATCGCGATCGACTGCGCCAGGATCAGCGCACGGGTGCCGTCGTTCATGAACGCGCCGCCGCCGGTCGCCACCACCTTTGGCACGCCGTCGATCAGCCGCGCGATCACCCGGCGCTCGCCGTCGCGGAAATAGGCCTCGCCGAAGCGTTCGAAGATGTCGGCGATGCTCATCCCTGCCGCCTCCTCGATCTCGGCATCGGCGTCGACGAACGGCAGCGCGAGCCGGCCCGCAAGACGCCGCCC
>SXGS01329852.1_pt1 | contig 22074 bp, 22 predicted proteins | sample 3174681 | NCBI WGS metagenome assembly SXGS01 (sample SAMN11356861, study PRJNA531348) | freshwater metagenome | isolation source: freshwater sample F1-80 | place: China: Fuxian Lake, Yuxi | collected 2017-12-25
CGCCGAGGTCGCCGCCGGCCGCTTCCGCGCCGATCTGCTGTACCGGCTCGGCGTGGTGCGCGAGCGGCTGCCGCCTCTGCGCACGCGGCGCGAGGATCTCCCCGGCCTGGTCGCCGAGCTCTTGCGCCGGCGCGGGCTCGACGGAGCGCGGCCGTCGGGGCCCGGCCTCGATCGCCTCCACGCCCGCGGCTGGCCCGGCAACGTGCGCGAGCTGCGCAACGTGATCGATCGCGCCGTGGCCCTGGCGCCGGCGGCGAGGGGCTTCGGCGACCTCACCATCCGCATCGACGGTGCCGGGGCGAGCGCGGCCGACGTTGGCCTCGACGTTCGGACCGACCTGCCGTATGCCGACGCTCGCGAGGCGGTGGTCCACGCCTTCGAGCGCCGCTACATCGCCGACGTGCTGGCCCGCGCTGACGGCAATCTCACCGCCGCGGCGCGCGAGGCCCAGGTCGATCGCAAGCATCTGCGCATGCTGGCCCGGCGCCACGGGCTCATCGCGACACCGCCTGACGCCGCCGGGGCCGCCGACGACCCCGACGACCCCTGACCTCAGAACCGGGTCGAGAACGCCACGCCGCGCGAGCGCCCGACGATCGGCGCCACCGACCAGCCGCCGGGACCGACCGGCCCGGCGGGCGCGGACGCCGACGAGCCGCCGCGGTCGCCGAGCAGGGTCTTGAGCGAGAGCGCCACGCTGACCGTGCCCAGGCCGAGGCCGACCCAGCCCAGGTCGCGCTCGAGCTCGCGACGCTCGTCGACCTGGGTCATGCCGTAGCCGGCCAGCATGCCGATGCCGCCGACCAGGAGGCCGACGCCGGCGGCGCCGTTGCCGGCGTCGTCGCGCAGGTTGGCGGCGATGGCGCCGCCGTTGAGGGCGGCCAGCCCGAGGCTGAGCAGGGCCTTCGAGCGGTCGAGGTCGTCGCTGCAGTCCTCGAAGCCGCAGCCGTCGTAGGCGGGCTGGATGCGCTGGGCCTCGACGGCGGTGAGGCCGTTGCGATCGAGCCACGCCACCAGCGCCGGGTCGCCGGCGAGCTCGCGCACGTAGGCCAGGTTGCGCGAGCGCGCGACCTCGGCGACCAGCGCGGCGCCGTCCGCCTCCTCGATCAGGTGGGCCATCGCGCAGCGGGTGCCGTGCTCGTCGATGAACACCGGCGTGCGCACCGCGCGGTGGGAGTTGCGGGGGAACCGCGCGCCGGCGGCGTAGCGCGCCAGCCGATCGAGCGCCTCGTTGCGGGCCACCCGTTGCGCCGGCGAGAGGTGCGAGACGTCGGCGGCGCGTAGCTCCGCGTCGACGTCGGCGAAGTGACGCTGGAGGCGCGCTGTCTCGCGCACCCCATGCGGCGCCAGCTCCGCGGCCGGCGGACCGCTGCCGAAGACCACGACGGTCACCGCGGTCAGGAGGAGGAGGGGGGCGACGACGGCGAGCGAGAACCAGGGCCTCATGGACGCCGTTCGAGCAAGCGACGGGCCGGCGCGCAGGCCAGGCGCAACCGCCGGACATCACGGGCACCGCGACGGCGATCTCGCGCACGCGCCTCAGTTTTCCGAGACGACGCGCACGACCACCGCCGAGATGTTGTCGCGGCTGCCGGCGGCGAAGGCCTCGTCGACCAGGGCGTGGCACGCGGCCGCGGCCGGCAACGCGAGCAGCGCGGCGATCCGCGCCGGGGCCAGCACCTCCGACAGCCCGTCGCTGCACAGGAGGAACACGTCGCCGGCGCGCGCAGCCTCGACCCGGACGTCGGCCTCCCCCGAGGTGGTGCCGAGCGCACGGGTGACCACGTGCCGGTAGGCGAAGTCCTCGCGCTCTGGCAGCTCGGCGCCGGCGGCCAGGAGCTGGGCCCACAGCGAATGATCGACCGTGAGCTGTTCGAGCGCGCCGTCGCGCAGGCGGTAGACGCGGCTATCGCCGACGTGCCCGATGACCGCGTGGCCTCCCTCGAGGCGCAACACGGCCACGGTCGAGCCCATCTGCGCAAGGTGGCCGTGGCGCCGCGCCGCGATGCGGTCGCCGGCCAGCCGGGTCGCGACCGCGACCTCGTTCTCCACGATGCCGCGGCGCGGATCGATCCGGTACGGCCAGGTCACGTCCTGATCGCCGGCGGTGCGGCTGACCAGATCCTCGATGGTGGCGACGGCGACCTTGCTGGCGATCTCGCCGCCCTCGTAGCCGCCCATACCGTCGGCGACGACGAAGAGCCCGAGGTCAGGGCGCGCGCAGACCGCGTCCTCGTTGTCGGAGCGGCGGCCGGTGATGGTGAGTGCGAAGGTGTCGAGCAACATGCCCGCCGGTAGAGCGCGCGGCGTGCCGCGCCGAAACCGCGGAACTCACCGGCGTCGGCGGGGTCACGACACCCCGCCCGAGGTCGTGAGCGCGCTCGCCGCAGGTGCCACCACCCCATCGCGTCGATCCGGTTGGCGCCGTCGCCCGTAGGGCGTTCCACAACATGTTCAAGACCATCCTCTTCGCGGGCGTGCTCGCCCTCTCATCGATCTCATCCCTGGGCTGCGCCGACGTCGACCTTGGCGAGGACACCAGCGAGCTCACCGGCTTCTGCATCCGCGGCGAGACCTGCCGGCAGATCTGCTTTGCCGACGGGAACGGACAGGTGACGTGTAATCAGTTCTGTACGCTCGACATCGGCCCGTGCGGCGACGGTGGCGGTGGCGGCGGCGGCGGCGGGGGCGACGGCGACTGCGAGGACGACGACGACAACCCGCCCGACCTGTGCGGCGGCGGCGGATCCCGCGTGCCCTGAGCACGTTCCCTTCGCCGGCCCTCCACGGAGGTGCCACCACTCCGCCACGTGAGGGTGGTCGCCGTGGTCATGCGGTCTTCAGCATCTCGCTGGTGAGTCTCCTGGTGGCGCGTGCGCGACCTCGGTCGCCAGCGATGCGCGTCAGCGAGGTCGCCGCCGCCCGCATACGCGACTGCCCACCGCCGGCTGCGGTGGCGAGGCTCCGATCCACCACCTCGACGCACTGCGTGGCGAGCAGAGGAGCCGCCTACTGCGGTTTCTGGATGGGGTCGGCTATCCAGCAAGGAGCCCCTCTCCCGATCCCCCGGATCTGAATGTTCCTCGATGGATAGGCCTCAATCGCCACATCCCGCGGACTTGGAACCATTGTTGCTGTGGGGTCATGGGCCAACCGGGAGACCTCCATGCGCCAGCTCACCACCATCCTCGTCGCCTCGCTCGGACTCACCGCCGCCTGCAGCCAGACCGAGGTTCCGGATCGGCCCGAGCCCCCGGTGCTCCGGGTGCTCTCTCCCGATCGCGGCACCATGACGCCCGGCCTGGCGACGATCGAGGTTCGCGGTACCGCGACGCCCAGCCCCGACAGCGGCACGGCCGTCACCCGGGTCGAGGTCAACGGCAACGCCGCGCGCCTCGACGCCTCGGGCAACTGGAACGCGACCATCACGCTCCAGCCCGGCGCCAACCTGATCCACACCATCGCCACCGACGCCGACGGCCTGATCGCCAACGACACCCGCGGTCTGGTCACCGGCGATCTCCGCTCGCTCGACATGGTGGTCGAGAACGCCATCGGCGCCGGCCTGTCGGCGGCGGCGTTCGACAAGCTCGGCGACACCGCGGCGACCCTGGTGGCGCAGACCGACCTCGGCGCGTTCGTCGCGCCCTTCAACCCGGTCATCGCCAAGGGCCTCGACAACGGCGAGGAGGACTGCCTCTACGGCAAGGTCTCGGTCAAGCCGGGCCTCGACGTCGCCAACGCGTTCATGTCGCTGGTGCCCAACGCCAGCGGCCTGATGCTCGACGTCGAGCTGGTGGGCGTGAACATCCCGCTCCACGCCCGCTACGCCGCGGCCTGCCTCGACGCCGACACCGACATCAGCATCACCGCCCAGCGCGCCCGTATCCGCGGCTCGCTCGCCATCACCGTGGTCAACGGCCGCTTCGACGTGAAGCTGGTCAACCCGACGGTGACGTTCACCGGCTTCATGCTCAACGCCGGCGGCGTGCCGGGCGCGGTGCTCGATCTGCTCGATCTCGACCAGGAGATCGCCGACACCCTCGCCTGGGCCGTCGAGCGCTTCACGGCGCCGCTGGTCAACAAGGCCCTCACCGGCGTCGAGGTCGGACCCCAGAACCTGAACGTGCTCGGCCAGACCCTGCGCGTCGCGGTGGCTCCCGCCGGCGTGGCCTTCGACGCAGCCGGTGCCGAGGTCGTGCTCGACGGCTCGCTCACCGTGCAGGGCGCCAGCGCCAAGTTCGTCTACACCGAGAACCAGGTGCCGCCGGGCCGCGGCGACGCCGGCATCGCGCTGGCGGTGGCCGACGACTCGATCAACCAGCTCCTCACCGGCTTCTGGTCGCGCGGCGGGCTCAACATGGCCATCGAGAAGGACCTCGGCATGTTCGACGCCGTCCGCCTCGACGCCATGCTGCCGCCGGTCGTCTCGGCCGGCGCCGACGGCTCGATGCGCCTGCTCATGCCCGACCTGATGGTCGAGTTCCGCGACGACGGTCAGATGATGGCCCGCGTGGCCATGACCGTGGAGATGAAGCTGAAGGTCGTGCCGGCCAACAGCACCTACGCCGCCCGCATCGCCATCGAGCTGCCGACGCTCCGCGCCGACGTGCTCGAGAACATCATGGGCATGCCCGACACCGAGCTCGAGAAGCTCTTCCCGGCCGCCGTCGAGAGCACCATCGCCACCTTCGCGCCGCTCCTCGGCGCCGTGCCGCTGCCCGCCGTGCAGGGCATCGTGATCACCGACCTCCACATGGGCGGCGACGACGGCTACGTGACCATCTCGGCTGACCTGAACTGAGCCGGCTCGAGGCGCACTACCCTGACCGAGCCCGAGTCCGAGGCCCGGCGACGCGCCCTCAGTACCAGAGCGTCTCGACGTAGACTTCGGGGCGCGGGTTGAGGATGGAGCCGCCGTGGCGCTCGTCGATCCAGACCAGGACCCGGTTGGTGCCGGAGGTGACGCCGCCTAGCTCGGCGGTGCCCTCGATGAAGCGGGCGTGGCCGACGATGGTGGGCGGGCCGGCGGCGAGGCCGGCGTTGGGCGGGGCGATGGGCGCGGCGAAGAGCTGGATGCGGCCCGTGGTCTGGTTGACGTACGAACGCTGATCGAGCCAGGCCATGACACCGCCGACCAGAGTCGGCTCGCTGCGATGGAGCGGAGCGGTGACCACCATCGCACCGCGACCGCGGGCGGCGTCGAGGGCGGCGCCGTTGAAGGCGGCGGCGCGCAACGAGGTCGGAGGCTCGTTGCTGGGGTCCTCGAGATCTTGCGCGCCCCAGACGACGATCGTTCCGCGTTCGTCGCGGAGCAGGCGGCACTCGTGGTGCCAGTCGAGGCCGGTGGTGGCGGCGTAGCTGAGCTGGCCGACGGTGCCGTCGCTGTCGACGCTCACCACCTCGCATTTGGGGATCGAGAGGTCGAGGAGCTGGTCGTACAGCTCGCGCTTGAAGGCGACCATGACGGCGCTGCCGGCCAGCTCGACGTCGATGTGGGTGATGGGATCGAAGCCGCCGTGTGGATCATCCATGCCGGCGGCGGCGACCACGACCGGGCCGGTGACCTCGCCGGAGGGCGTGACCCGCATCCAGCGGATGTGGCTGTTCGCGGCGCCGTTGTTGATGCGGTAGATGACCACGAAGGCGCGGCCGTCGAAGATCACGTCGCCGCCGAACGAGCCGTACATGCCGGCGGGGTTGAGCTCGATGGGCGCGACCCGAGGCGTGCCGTCGAGGCCGACCACGGCGAAGACGTTCTTGTAGGGACCGCCGCCCGGGTGCTGGTAGAGCACGCCGACCGCGTCGCCCCCGACCGCGGTGCGGGCGGAGAGCACGTCCTCGGTGGCGCCGAGCAACACCCGCGGCTCGCCGACAAAGCGGCCGGCGCCGTCGAGCTCGGCGATGCGGGCCTTGCGGCCGCCGTCACGCGAGTCGGTCCAGGTCAGGTACCAGCGACCGCCGACGTCGTGGAGGCGCGGCGTGGCGGCGTTGCCGTCGCGGTTGACCTCGGTGACCGCCACGCCGGCGGCGCGCAGGACCAGGGTCGCGGTCGCGGTCGACACGCCGCTGGCGTCGCGAGCGCTGACGGTGACGGGCAGCTCGCCGTCCTGGAGGCCCGAGAGCGGCAGGTCGGCCACCCAGTCGTTGCCCTCGCGCACGGCCGCGAGCTCGGCGCCATTGAACGCCACGGCGACGGTCTCGGCGGTGCCGCCGCTGATGACGATGCGCAGCGGGACCTCGGTGTACACGGTCTGGCTGGCGCCGAGCACGCCGCCGTGGGCCTGCGGCAACGACACCGTGAGGTCGCCGGGCACGTCGTCGTCGCCGTCGTCATCACCGCCGCCGCCGCCGCCGCAGGCAGCGAGGAGGGCGAACAGCCCGGTTGCCAGCACATGCCTCGACCCGGAGAGAGCTCTCATCGGCGCGATGCTCGTCGCGACGCCCGAGGTGCGCAAGCGCGGTGTCGCAACTCCGCGATGTCGCGCACCTCGGTTCGCGGTAGCGGTCACACCGCCGGCGGCTCGCCCACGCCGAGCAACTCGGGCAGAAGCTTGCCGGCGGCCCCCAGCACGACGTGATCGAAGCGATCGACGTTGGCCGGCGCCTCGGCGTTGACCAGCCAGCTGGTTCCGCCGACGGTGCGGGCGGCGTCGACCAGCGCGGCCGCCGGGTGGACGAGCCCCGAGGTGCCGATGGCCAGAAAGACCAGGCGCCGGCCGGCGTCGAGCGTGAAGGCCTCGATGCGATCGAGGAAGCGTCGATCGATGATCTCGCCGAACCAGACGATGTCGGGGCGCAGCAGCGCGTCCTGTCCGGCGGCCTTGCAGCGGCCGCACATCGGGGCCACGCCGGGCCGGTAGGCCTGGCGGTCCTCGAAGGGAGGGCGATCGCACGAGCTGCAGCGCGAGCGCATGAGATCGCCGTGCAGGTCGATGACCCGCTCGCTGCCCGCGGCGCGGTGCAACCCGTCGATGTTCTGGGTCACGAGCAGGAAGCGGTCGCCGAGCCGGCGCTCGATCGAGGCCAGGGCGTGATGGGCCGGGTTGGGCACGATGCCGTCGAGGCCGCGGCGGCGCTCGCCGTAGAAGCGCCACACCAGCAGCGGATCGCGTACGAACCCGGCCGGGGTCGCGACCTCGCGGACGTCGTGGCCCTCCCACAGGCCGCCGGCGTCGCGAAACGTCGGCACGCCGCTCTCGGCCGACACGCCGGCGCCGGTCAGCACCAGCAGGCGAGTGTCGTCGGTGAGGGGCAGGGTCTTCATGGTCCTGTATTAGTGTCATATAGACACTAATGCGTCAAGCGGGATTCGCGAGCCGCCCCCCCCAGATCGTCGCGATGGTGTCCGTCGCTGTCGCGTGGGTCGCGTGGGTCGCGTGGGTCGCGTGGGTCGCGTGGGTCGCGTGGGTCGCGTGGGTCGCGTGGGTCGCGTGGGTCGCGTGGGTCGCGTGGACCGTGCCGACAAGGTCAGCGTAAGTCGGCGCGCAGCGCGTCGAGCCTGGCGACGCCCCCGATGTAGCGGCGCAGCAACGGAGGGGACCGTTCATCCCGCCGGAGGGCTACCTGCCGCTCCAGGTCGTCTACCCTAAGACGTGGCTGCTCACCACCGGATGGCGCCGACACCGGCCCATCGATCCACGCGAAGTCCCTGGACCATGGAGGTCGTCATGAACACGCTCTGGGTCGGTCTCGGCGGCGCCCTTGGCTCGATCGCCCGTTACCACCTCGGCCGCTTCGCCCACGCGCGGGCGCCGACGTTTCCGTGGGGCACGCTGGCCGTGAACCTGGTCGGGTGCCTGCTCATCAGCGTGCTCGTGCAGCTGGTGCTGCGCGGGCGCGCCGACGACACCCTGCGCCTGGCCCTCGGCGTCGGCGTACTCGGCGGCTTCACCACCTACTCGAGCTTCAACGTCGAGACCATCGCGCTGGCCGAGTCGGGCGCGTGGGGGCGTGCCGCCGCCTACGTCGCGATCACGCTGGTCGGTGGCCTGGCCCTGGGCGTCGCCGGCTGGTTCATCGGCCGATCGATCTGAGCCAGGCTGACCGACCGCGGCCACTCACGCCTTGGCGACGGGGCGGATCACCGCGAAGGCGGCGCCGGCCGGATCGAGCAAGATCGAGAAGCGGCCGACGCCGGGGATGTCGGTGGCGGGGAGGACGACCTTGCCGCCGAGGCGGCTGGCGCGGGCGGCGGCGGCATCCGCGTCGTCGACGGCGACGTAGGGCAGCCACATGTTGGGCGCCTTGGGGTCCTTCGCCTTCATCAAGCCGGCGCGCGGGGCGCCGCTCTGGTGGAGGAGGTGATAGGTGCCCTCCGGACCCATGTCCATGTCGGTGGTCGTGTAGCCGAGCGCGGTGGTGTAGAAGCGCAGCGCGCGCGCCGGGTCGTCGGTCCACAGCTCGTTCCAGTGGAAGGCGCCGGCCGGGGTCGCGGCGGTGTCGGGCTCGTCGCCGCTGGCGCTCTGGTGGAGGTGGAGCGTGGCGCCGGTCGGGTCGGCGATCTCGACCATGCGGCCGATGGTCGGCACGTCGCGGATCGGCGCGAGGACCTTGCCGCCCTCGGCCTTGACCCGCGCGACCGCGGCGTCGATGTCGGTGACCGACAGGTACGACGTCCAGTGCGCGGCCTCGCCGGCGTCGGCGCTGTCGTAGCCGCCCACGGTCTTGTCGCCGGCGGTGATCATCTCGTACGTGCTGTCACCCATGGGGAAGGCGGTCACCTTCCAGCCCAGCACCTCGCCGTAGAACGCCTGCGCCTTCTTCGCGTCGCGGGTCACGAGCTCGAACCAGACGAACTTTCCTTGCAGCGTGCTCATCGGAATCTCCTGTCGGTGTTTGGCGTGGTTGTCATCGCCGTTCGTGTTCGTCGGAAGTCGAACGAGCCCTCCGCCGATCGACAGGCCCGCCGAAAAAAGATCGTGAAAGCTCGCTCACCCCCGAAGCCTGTGAAACTACAGGAACCTGATGAGCACCACCGCCAGCCCTCACGTCCTGGTCGATGTCGCCGATCGCGTCATGACCATCCGGATCGATCGCGTCGCCAAGAAGAACGCGCTCGACGCTGCCATGTACCGCGGCCTCGCCGACGCGCTCGCCGCCGCCGCGGCCGACCGGGCGGTGCGGGTGGTGGTGATCACCGGCGGCGCCGAGGTGTTCTGCGCCGGCAACGACCTCGCCGACTTCGCGCGAGCCCGGGCCGGCAGTGGCGACATGGCCGCCGCCGACTTCCTGAAGAACATCTCCGAGCACCCGCTGCCGATCGTCGCGGCCGTCGCCGGCTGGGCGGTCGGCATCGGCGTGACCCTGCTGCTCCACTGCGACTTCGTCTACGCCGCGCCGAGCGCGCGCTTCCGGGCGCCGTTCGTGGATCTCGGGCTGTGCCCCGAGGCGGGGTCGACCGTGCTCCTCCCCCGCATCATCGGTCCGCGGCGCGCGGCCGAGATGCTGCTGCTCGGTACCGAGATCGACGCCGCGACCGCGCGCGACTGGCAGCTCGTCACCGGCGTCGTCGACGATCCGCTGGCCCGCGCCGCCGAGGTCGCGGCCGCGCTGGCCCGGCGGGCGCCACAATCGATGCGCACCACCAAGGCTCTGCTCCAGCGGGTCACCGCCGGCGAGGTCGCCACCGCCATGGAGGCCGAGCTGCGGGCCTTCGGTGAGCGGCTGCGCTCCGACGAGGCCGTCGAGGCGGCGACCGCGCTGATGACGAAGCGGGCGCCCGACTTCAGCCGCTGGTGACGGTGGTCAGCCCGCGTCCTCGACGCGAACCGTCAGCACTGGCACCTTGGAGTGGCGGACCACCTTCTCGGTGACGCTGCCCAGCACGACGTGGGCCAGGCCGGTGCGGCCGTGGGTGCCCATCACGATCAGATCGACCTGCTCGCGCTCGGCGCAGTCGGCGACCTCGGAGCTGACGTTACCGAGCGAGGCCACGGTGGTGACATCGACGCCGTCGACGCGCAGCCGGGCGGCCAGATCCTCCAGGTGAGCCTCGGCGGAGCGCACCGCATAGTCGCGCACGGTGATCGGCGCGCCGCCCTCGTCGGGCACCACCGTCGCCGTGGGTCCGAGCATCGGCGGCAGCTCGGCGACGTGAAGCAAGACCAGTCGCGCGCCGTGGATCTTGGCGACGTCACGGGCCAGCGCCGACGCGTGGTTGGCGCAGCTGGAGAAGTCGTGGGGCACCAGGATCGTCTTCCACATGCGTTGCATCATCGCACGAGACCGGTCATCTCTCGCCAGCGATGGTTCGTTTTGACGAAGCGTCGAGCTCCGGTCACCCTCGGGGCCATGGGCGTACCGCTCGCACCCGATCACCCGCTGGTCCGTCGCGTCCAGCGCGCCTATCCGCAGATCTTCCTCGCCTGTCACGTGCACCATACGACGTCGGCCCGAGCCCACGGGCTCACGCAGCGTGACGCCGACGTGCTCGCGCACCTCGACCAGCACTCGCCGGTGACCGCCGGCGAGCTGGCCAGGCATCTCGGGGTCGCGCCTTCGACGTTGAGCGAGGCGATCGACGGGCTCGAGGCCCGCGGCCTGGCCGTGCGCAGCCGCCGCGGACCCGATCGGCGTCGCGTCGAGCTGCGAATCACGCCCACCGGGATCGCCGCCATGCAGGCCGGGTCGGTCCTCGATTCCGGCCGGGTCGCCGCCCTGCTCGCCGCGGTCTCGCCAGGCGAGCGCGCCGCCGCGGTGCGCGGGCTGGAACGCTTCGCGACCGCGGCGCGGGTGCTGGTCGTGAGCAAGGGCCGAACCAGGCCGCGGAGGACACGATGATGTGGATCGCGATCGGGATCGTGGGTGGGTTGCTCGGTCTGGTGGCCCTGATGGCGGTCATCGGATCGTTTCTGCCTGCCGGCCACGTGTGCGGGCGCACCGCCACGGTGGCGGCACCGCCGGAGACGGTGTGGGCGGCGCTGGTGGACGTCGAGGGTCAACCGCGGTGGCGCAAGGACCTGAAGCGGGTCGAGGTGCTGCCCTCCGACGGTGGCAAGCGTCAGTTCCGCGAGCACGGCGGTCAGGGCAAGATCCGCTTCGTCGTCGACGAGGAGCGCGCGCCGGCCGGCGCCGCGCCTGGCCGCCTGGTGACCCGGATCGCCGACGACGACCTCCCGTTCGGCGGCCGCTGGATCATCAGCGTGGTCGCCTCGCCGGGGGGCACACGGGTCACCGTCACCGAGGATGGGGTGGTCAAGAACCCGGTATTCCGCTTCCTGTCGCGCACGGTGTTCTCGCTCTCGGCGACGCAGGAGGCGTGGCTGCGCGGTCTCGGCCGTCACCTCGGCGGCGACGTCGTGCCGGCGCCGGCCGCGCCCGAGACGTGAGCAACCGCGAGGTACTCAATCCGGCGTCGGGCCGGCGCAGCCGTAGACGATGTCGACGTCGGTGACCTGGCCCGAGCTGAGCTGGGCGCAGTAGCTGCCATAGAAGGTGAGCGTCATCGTCGCCGGGTCGTAGTCCCAGCCGTTCATGTGAGTCGGATCGCGGGGCACGGCGATCAGGTTGTTGAAGAACGCGAACAGCTCCTGCAGATTGGCGGGAGGGTTGGTGAGGACGAAGTCGCAGCCGATGACCAGATCGGCGATCGTGCCGAGCGCCATCTCGAGCTCGGCGGCGTTGTCGGCCTGGTAGTAGCGCGGGCTCTGGGGCAGGGCGGTGCCGCCGTTGACCGCGAACATGTCCATCTGGGCCTGATCGGTCGCGCCGCCGAAGCCGACCACGAAGGTCTTCACGTCGCGCATGGTGTTGAGGTTGGAGATGATCTGCTCGGTGCCGTTGTCGCCGCCGTCGACGCTGCAGCCCGCCTGCATGCCGTCGGTGATGAGCATGACGAAGCTCTTGCGGGCCGGGTCGTCGAGGGCGGTCTCGGTCGCGGCCTGGGCCATGGCGCTGTCGATGTTGGTGACGCAGGGCCCGTCGGGGTAGTTGACGTCATTGGTGGCGAGCGACGCGGTCATGAGGGTCTGGATCATGGTCTCGGTGCCGGGCGCGACCGGGATCGGAATCGCGCTCTGCGGGCAGTTGGGCGTGGTGGTGTCGGGGAAGAGCGTCAGGCCCCATCGGATGTCGCCGTTGAAGTTGGTGGTGAGCTGGTTGACCGCGCTCACCGCCGACGTCCACTTGGGCACCCCGGCCACCGAGCTGGTCATCGAGCAGGAGCGATCGAGCACGATGAGCATGTTGGGCGGGATGGGTTCGATCGTGACCTCGGTGGCGCCGCAGTTGCCGCCGGGCACGCAGGTGCGGGTCGTGTCGCAGACCATGCCGGCCAGGCAGTCGTCGTCGAGCGCGCAGGTGCCGTCGGGGATGCAGTTGCCGTTGGCGCTGCAGAAGTCGGCGCCGATGCAGTCGCCGTCATCGAGGCACGTGCCCTCGGGGATGCAGGTGCCGGTGACGCTGCAGACCTCGCCGGTCTCGCAGTCGGCGGGGCCAGCGCAGGGCCGCGCCGGCACGCACGCGCCGTTCTCGCAGACGTCGCCGGCGGGGCAATCGCCGGGCACCGTGCAGGCGGTGCCGCCCCCGCCGTCGTCGCCTCCGCCACAGGCGAGGAGCACGAGAGCACAGGGCAGGACGAGCACGCACCAGGCGCGGGAGACCCTCATGGGTCGATCATACGGGCAGGGGCAGCGAACGGGAATGCAGAAGAGGGCCAGTGACCGGCCCGTACCCGTACGCCGTGACCGATCGAGATCGGGCACAGACACGGGCACGGGCACAGACACGGGGACCGGCCCGGCGTCAGACGACGCCGGACCAGTCCGATCGACGGGCGATGCGGACCGCGAGCTCCGGCGCGTGGCGGCGGTGGACCTCGGAGGCCACCTCCTCACGCAGCTCGTCGGCCGCCGCGCGCAGGTGGGCCATGACCAGGACCGTGTCGATCTCGTCACGCACCGCCACCATCGTGACCAGGACCCGCGCCGCGGTGGGCGCGGGGTCGACCTGGACCACGAGGAGATCAGCGAGCAACGGATCGTCGGTCTCGGCCAGGAACCACGCCACGGCGTCGGCGACCTGACGGCACACCTGTCGATCCTTGTGGCCATGGCGGCCACGGGATGACGAAGACATACAGCTCCTACAGGGAGTGAAGGACGTCTGCCGGCCGCGCTTGGCGCGCCCTGCAGACAAGGATGAACTCGGCGCGTCGCGCTGCGTCAGGACGCAGCGGACACGCGCACAGCGAGGGGCTGGATATCGAGGTTCATCACGGTCCACCTCCGGAGGAGGTTGCGGGCGACAACTTACTCGTCGCGAGCGGCGAGTCAATCGCTTTCTACGCACGGGGAGCCGCGAGGCGCTACGCAGTAAGGACCACGTCAGGATGGAATGCGCGGGCTTGAAGCGCGTCGATCTCTCGAGGCCGTCGCCTCAGGATCGAACCATGAACGTCCGTATCCACCGTGCTCGCTGGTTCACGCTCGCCTTCTTGCTCGCGCTCGCGGCACCCGCGACGGCGGCGCCCGACGAGCTGGCTCGGCTGCGCGCCGAGTTTCAGCGCCGGAGCGGCGCCGAGCTGGTGTTCACCGAGGACGAGCTGCCGGCTGGTGACTGGTACGACCGGATGCCCGTGCTGAGCGCGTCGGGGCGACTGGCGGCGGCTCGCATCCTGGTGGCCGAGTCGGCGAAGTACCCGCCGGGCTGGCTGGGCGCGATCGGCCTGCGCAAGGTCGGTGTGTTCGCCGCGCTGGTGTCGGAGCGCGGCGACGGTTTCCGCCCCTACGATCGCGATCACGACGGCTACCTCTACTACGGGCTGTGGAACGGCGCCGACGCGTTCGCCGCCGCCTACTACACCGATGGACAGCTGCCGTTGACCTTTCACCACGAGGCCTTCCATCACGTCGACGGGACCGTCGCCGGTGTCACCGCCGGCACGCACTTCCGGTCCGACGACGCCGGCTTCACCGCCGCGATCGACGGTGAGCGCGGTCGACGCTATCCGGCGCTGCGGCTCGACGCCACCGATCTGGCGGCGCTGGCCAGGCGGGCCGGGGCACCGCTCGACGAGTCGGTCAGCGAGTACAGTGCCAAGGCCGCGGGTGAAGATCAGGCCGAGACCGCGCGCTGGTTGATGTCGCATCTGGCCACTGGCCTGTGGCAGGCGGCGGCCCGGCCCGAGCTTGCTGGCAGCCAGCGTATCCTGCACGTGCTCGCCGAGTACGGCGCCGCCGGCACCGGTGCCGCGCCCGGTCCCGATGCGGCGTGGCTGGTCGATGTCGCGCTCGGGCGAGATCCGCAGCGGGGGCGCGCCGCGCGCGACTTCTCGCGCGAGGCCGCGAGTCTGGAGCGCGCGCTCCAGGCCCGGATCGCGCCACGCGGCGAACCGGGCTTCGTGATCCACGGCAACGAGGATCGAACCGGCGCCAACCACACGCTGCGCGCCGACGTCGCCCGCTTTGGTGTCGTCGCGGAGCGCCTCGCCGCCGCCGGCCGTCTCGCCGGCGCCTCGCCGGCCACGCTCACCGCGGCCGGCGTTCGATTGCGCGGGCTCCTGTCGCGCTATCGAGCCTTCATCACTGCGCGCTGGACCCTGAGCGCCGGCACCGCCGCCGTCTTCGACGAGGCCCGCCGCCGCATCGATGGGGCGCTGCCGCCGGCGCGAGTGGTGCGCGACAACCCGTACCTGGCCAAGGTCGACGCCGAGATCAGCGACGCGCGCTGGCGCGCCGCCATCCGGGCGGTGCAGCCGGCGACCGTGCGCCTGGGCGGCGGCTCCGGCGTCAACCTCAGCCCCGACGGCCTCGTGCTCACCGCCGGCCACGTCGTCGACAAGCTGGGCGCCACTCTCGACGTCACCTTCCCCGACGGCACACGCCTGCGGGGGACGGTCACGCACTTCGACCGCGGGCTCGACCTGGCGCTGGTGGCGCTGGCCGGCGGACGCGGCCTGCCGGTCGCGCCGATCGCCGGCGCCGCGCCAAGCGCGGGCGACGCGGTCGCTGTGATCGGTCAGCCCGGCAAGCACACGCCCGACGGCGAGGCCACCGGCTACCAGCCATGGCACGTGTCGACCGGCCGCATTCGCGGCTTCCGCGACGGCGAGCGCACCGGCGAGCAAGCGCTGGGGCGCACCAAGCACGACGCCTGGACCTACTGGGGCCACTCGGGTAGCCCGCTCTTCGATCGAGCCGGCGCCATCGTCGCCCTGCACAACAGCTGGGACTCGAGCACCGCCATGCGACACGCGGTCACCTGGGAGGCCATCGCGGCGTTCCTCGCGCGATCGGCACAGTGATCGGGTGAGACCACGGCGACCCGGACCTGCGCTATCGTGGTTCCGAGATGGACCGCTGGACTGCCTCCGTGGAGGACCAGGTCAGGGGCGCGATCGATGCCGTCGTGGCCGGGGGGCCGGGGCGACTGGCCTCGTGGCGCAACCTGATGGCGCTGGTCGCGCCTCACGTCGAGGCCTGGGCCCGCGCCAGCCGGCTCCTGCGTCGCTGCCGCCTGGCCGGCGACGACGACGCGCGCGCGGTCATGGTCGCGGTCTTCGAGCGGCTCGCCGCCAGCGACCACGCCAACCTGCGGGCGTTCGTGGCCCGCGAGGCCGTGCCGGCCGGCGACGGTGACGAGCTGGTCGACGAGCTCGAGCGGCTCGGACGCGTCGACGACGACGGCGACGGCGACGGCGACGGCGACGAGGCGGCGACGCCTGCGCGGGCGTGGCTCTTGCGCCTGGTCGACTACGCCGCGCGCGATCACGTGCGGCGGAGGTTCGGCTGGGCCGACGGAGAAGGCGGTCCCACCAAGCGAGATCTGCACAGCGACGCGGCGCCGCTCGACTCGTCCGTCGAGGTCGGAGCGCGCCCGCCGATGACCGACCGCCTGACGGTGTCGAAGCTGGTGGCCGAGGTGCGGGCCTACATGGCGTCGTTCCCCGACGGGATGCGCCAGGCGGTGACGCTGTGGCTCGACGATCGCGGGTTCGACGAGATCGCCGCCGAGCTTTCGCTCGCCGACGCCGACAAGGCCCGGGCCCTGGTCCGCGCCGGACAGGCGCGCCTTCGCGAGAAGTTCCGCGGCCGCGCGCCGCTGTTCGCGTGATCGGGCCCGGATCGATCCCGGCCAGCTCGGCCAGTCGCCGGCACCACGCGCAGGTCGCAAGGTGGGCGAGGCAGGACGCGTCGCCGGCGAGCAGCTCGTCGAGGGTCGGGTGGTTCACAGATCCATCGCGTAGCCGACCTCGAGCCCGAGGTAGAAGGCCTGGCTGGACTCGGTCGGGATGGCGCCCAGCTCCATTCCGATCGTGAACGGGCCCAGCGGCGGGATGGCCTCGTGCCACGAAAGCACCGCGCCCAGCTTGCCGCTCGACAGGTTGTACAGCGCGAACAGCTCGCGTACCGCGTGATCGCGGAAGCCGCCCACCGAATGGTACTCGAGGCCGCCGACGGCGACCGCGGTCAGGCCGCTGGGCGCCGTCGACATCGGATCGTCGGGCGCGGGTACGAGCACCCCCTTCAGGCCGCCGGCGAGGATGAGCGCCTTGCGCATCACCGTCTTGTTGGAGATGACGGTGCGGGTGCCGCCGGACGGCGCCGTCGACCAGGTATCCCAGGCGACGCCATAGCGGTTCCAGATCACGAGCCCGCCCAAGGCGTCGAGCTGGGCCACGCTCCCGAGATCGTAACGAACCCGGCCCGAGGCCCAGAACGGCCCGAGCTGCTTGTCGGTGCGCGCGAACACGCTCAGGCTGCCGCCGAGCGCGTAGCCGACCGCGGCCTCGACGCTGAGCGGGGTCGGGGCCAGGCAGGCCTCGAGCTGCTCGCGGGTCGGCGACTCGGCCACGGCGGCCTCCTTGCAGACCAGCGGCTGGCCGGCCTGGGCGTCGCCGGCCCCGGCCAGGGCGGTGGTGACGGTGAGAAGCGCGATGGTGGTCGGAAACGTCTGCGTCATGAATCCCTCCACCCGGGAGCACGTGGTGGACGGGCGACTCGTCAGGCGGATCTTTCGTCTGACGGTTCGCGGCCGGCCGGCGTGTAGAGCCACATGAACCAAACGATCGCGAATCGCATCCTGGCGTTCTGCGCCATCTCCACGCTGGCCGGCTGCTTCTCGCTCTTGCCCATGCCCGGCACCGGCAAGAAGTCAGGGCCTCCGGCCAAGGCCGAGGTCGACGGCAAGGTCTTCGGCACCGGCACCCTGCCGATCGAGGAGTGGGCGGTGACGCTGCTCGTCGATCCGGCGTCGGTCGACGTCCACAACGGGCCCGACCTGCTGCGAGTCAGCAGCAAGAAGGGCGCCGGCGGCATCGATCCGATCTACGGCGGCTTCGAGTTGACCATGCGCAAGAAGCGGCCCGGCGAGACCGCACAGTCCGCGCTGGCCGCGATCATGAAGGCGCTCAAGGTCGGGCGCTCGCCCGGGAACTACAAGGCTGTGTTCGCGTCGTTCGACATCCCGGCGATCGAGGACCAGACCAGCAACGGCAGCTTTCACGGCGAGATCAAGGTGGCCGAGCGCGGCAACTGCCTCTTCGAGCTCATCATCGCGGCTCCCGACATCGAGCAGATGGTCCGGATCGAGCTCGCGACCCGGGCCGGGATCCTGGCTCGTTCGGGGAAGACGCCGTCGCCGGCGGCCTGCCAGTGACCGGAGCGGCGACGGCGTTGGTCGCCAGCGTGCTCGCGGCGAGCTCGGGGTGCGGCGTCGGCGTTGGGCCGTACCAGCCGCGGCGCGACGGCTTCGCCACCGCCGGCGGGGCCCGGCCGGATCTACGCTTCGACGAGCACGAGCGGCGGGCCGCCCACCAGGCGGCCAAGCAGCTGACGCTGCCCGAGCGCGGCGGCGGCCAGACCGCGATGTATGCCTTCGACGGCGGTTACTACGTCGGCGTCAAGCAGGGCGCGAGCCAGACCCGCGCCGGCGACGGACCGTGGTCGAGCAGCACGTACGCGTTCGAGCTCCACGCCGGATTCTTCGAGTCGGTGCTGGCCGATCACCTGGTCGTCGGCACGAGCCTGTTCGCGGTCGGGTACGGCACCGGCAACGCCAGCCAGATGATCGGCGGCCGCTACGTCGGTGTCGGGCTCGAGCTCGCGGCCAAGGTCGGGATCACGCGATCGCTGGCGCTGCGGGCCGGGGGCGGGCGAATGCACGGGCAGGCCACCGTCGACGACGGCATGACGGAGGAGGACGCACCGGCGGGCGCATGGCGCGCCGCCGCCGGCCTCGACTGGGTGATCGGCCGCCTGCACGGCAACGACCTGGTCTTGACCGCCGAGCTCCAGCAGGCGCGCACCGCCGAGGTTGCGCTGCTGGGGCAACCGCGATCGATCGACGCGCGCGCGCTCCTGTTCGAGCTCGTGCTGGTGGGGATCTGACCATGCGCGACCACCGGGTGCTCGTCGCCAGCGTCGCCATGCTCGCCTCCGCGTGCGCCGCCGGCTTTGGCGCACCGGGCCCCGGCGCCGCCGGCGTCGTCCGCGTCAACGGCCCCGGTGCGCACGTCGAGCCCGGCTGCACCGGCTGGTGCAAGGTCACGCTCGCCGACGGATACGTGAAGAAGGACGGCCCTGGCTTCAAGTTCATGTTCGGCACCAAGCTCGGCATCACCGACGGCAAGCTCGGCGCGCGCGCGCGGACGAAGGGCATCGGCACCGAGCCGCACCTCGACGTGTCGTTCGTGCCGCACAGCGATCGCTGGGCCATCACCGCCAGCGTCGGCTACGTCCTCCAGACCCTCTGGTACCCCGACGACACCGTCGGGTTCGACGGCGTCGCACCGAGCGCCAGCTTTCACTGGGGGCTGCGCCGGCGGCTCTACGTCCACGGCGGTGTCGGGCATGCGTTCGGCACGGTGAAGGTGGCGCCCGAGGCGGCCGCCGGGATCTCGGCCGGCGCCGGACAGCAGCGCGTGCTGGCCGGCCTCACCTTCGTGTTCCGCAGGACGCCGACGATCGACTTCGCGCTGCGCCTGGAGGCGAACGCCTACACCACCGGCGAGGTCATGCTCGGCGGCGAACGCGGCAGCCTGTCGGGCTGGGGCGTCACCTTCCAGGGGCTGCTGTCGCGGTTCTGAGCCGGGGCGTCACCCGGAGTTCACGGCCGCGTCCTCGGCGGGGGCAGCGGGGTCGCGGACTTGCGGTCGGCGCGCGGCTTGCTCTGGAGGGCTCCATGCGCCTGATCGTGCTTGCCACCGTCTGCCTGCTCGCGTCTGCCTGCTCCATCTTCACCCGCTCGATCGAGCGCCCCACGGCCGACGTGCGCGACGTGTCGGTGTCGTCGGCCGGCTTCTCTGGCATGACCGGCGAGCTGTACCTCGACGTGGCCAACCCCAACGGCTTCGGCGTGCCCCTGGCCGGCATCGACTGGGAGCTCTCGGTGGGCGGCGCGCGCGCGGTGACCGGCACGGTCGAGCTGTCGCAGACCATCCCCGCCCGCGGCACCGCGCCGGTGACTACCTCGCTCACCATCGACGCCCGCGACGCCATCGCCGTCGCTCAGCAGATCGCCAGCGGTGCGCGCTCCTCTCGCATCGCGGTGCGGCTGCACTTCAGGACGCCGGTCGGCCCGCTCGACGTGGCGGTCCAGCACGACGGCCAGCTCTCCGAGGCCCGCGGGTTGCTGGGCGGCCTGTGACCTCAGGTTGACAAAGTTGACACCGTCCCCTGTCACAGACGGGGTGCTGGCGGGAGGTACTCGAGGCCGAGGGCGGGGAAGATGGGGAGGCCGCGGGTGTAGCGGCGGGAGCTGAAGTCGTCGTTGTAGGTGACGCCCTCGGGGTTGGCGCGGTTGGTGGTGTTCTGGATGTCGAGGAAGAGATCGAGGGTGCCCCACGGGCGCTTCCAGGTTCGATCGATGCGGAGGTCGAGCTGTACGAACGCGGGCAGGCGCTCGGACAGGATGGGCCCCGAGATCGCGACCCATTCGGCGTCGGCGTCGTCGTAGTACGCGCCGATCACCGGCGTTATGGGATTGCCGGTGGCGACGCGCAGCCGGCCGCCAAGCCGCCACGTGCCGAGCGGGCGGGTGGCAAGGAGCGTGGCGACGTGGGGCTGATCGAGCACGTATGGGTAGTACGTGGGATCGACGCGCGGGTCGCCGGTGCGGAACGAGCGTGCGTACGTGTAGGTGAACCAGCCGGTGAAGCGACCGACCTCGCGCCGCACCTGGATCTCGACGCCGTAGGCGCGGCCCTTGCCGACACCCTCGCGGTACGAGTACGAGCCGAATTGCTCGTCGACGAGCTCGCGGCTGACCGCGAGCAGGCCGCCGGCCTGGCCGCTGCCGTTGTCGCCGATCGGCGTGGCGCCGGTGACGACGTCGACAGGCAGATCCTCCATGAGCTGGCCGTAAGCGGTGATCTGAGCGACCGCGACGTCGGACAGCGGCGCGCGTAGCCCGACCGCGCCCTGGATCGCCCAGCTGCCCTGGAGCTGCTGGTTGCCGAACACCGGATCGAGATCGGTCGCCGACGGCGGCTGGTGGTAGACGCCGGCCGACTGGGTGAGCGTCATGCAGCGCGGCAGCTCCTCGGTGACGTTGAGGCGGGGCCCGACCGTGACCTCGCCCGACAGGCCGAAGCGATCGATGCGGAGGCCCGGGCGCACGCCGATGCGATCGTCGTGGAGCGACCATTGTTCCTCGAGCCACACGCCGGTGTCAGCGGCCCAGGCCACGCCCTCGCGGTGGAGCACGCCGACCGGCGGATCGGGGTCGCCTGGCGACGGCGGGGGCGTGTTGTCGAGGACGTAGACGTGGCGGTTGAGCTGGCCGTCGAAGCCGGCGGCGAAGGTGCCACCCCAGGCCGGGCGTGACAGCTCGGCGCGCAGCGACCCGGTCGCGTTCCAGCGCAACATGCCCTTGTCGACGTCGTCGTGGTTGGCCGAGGCCTCGACTCGATCGAGGCCGAGCGAGGGCAGGAGCTCGAGCTGGGTGGTGCCAGCGTTGCGCCGCCAGCGCGCGGCCAGGCGCGCGAACTGCGACGTGTACTCGAGCCGGCGCACGCTGCTGGTGTCGATGCCGCCCATGGCGCCGGCCTCGGGATCGCGCAGCAGGCGCAGCTTGTCGTCGGAGACCAGGCCCAGGACCAGCCAGCGCGCGTCGCGTGACTCCCAGCGCACCTGGGCGTCGAGGTATCGTGGCGCCAGGGTGAGATCGATGGGCGCGGCGGCGAGGATCGCGTCGACATAGCTGCGGCGGGCGGCGACCAGCAGACTGCCGCCACCCGGGGCAGGCCCCTGCGCCATCGCGGCGGCATGGATGAGCGACAGCTCGCCGCCGGTGCGCCAGCGATCGCTCGGCGGCGATCGCGTGGAGGCGATCACCACGCCGCCGGTCGCGCGGCCCCAGCGCGCGCCGAAGCCCGATGGCTCGAGCTGCACCTCGCCGATCACGCCCACCGGCACGAACGAGGCCAGCCCCCCGAAGTGGTAAAGCAGCGGCACCTCGATCCCATCGAGGAAGACCGAGGAGTCGCGCGGCGCCGCGCCGCGCAGAGCGAGCCCGCCCAGGCCGAAAGGCACGCGGGCGACGCCCGGCAACGACGACACCGCGCGCAGCGGGTCGTTGCCGCTCGCCGGCAGGACCCGCATATCGTCGGCGGCAAGGGTGTGCCTGGGTGGCTCGGCGACCACCGGCGCCCGTCCCTCCATCTCGATGATCTCGATGCCCGGAACCGGAACCAGATCGGGATCGGAATCGGGATCGGGATCGGGATCGGGATCGGGTTCGGAATCGGGCTGCGGCTGCGGCTGTGGCTGCGGCTGCGGCTGTGGCTGCGGCTGCGGTTGCGGCTGCGGCTGCGGTTGCGGCTGCGCGTGAGCTCGCATGGCTCCAACCACCAGCACCGCCACGCTCACAAACATTCGCCGCATGCGCGCGCGGCAGTGTGCCATCGACCCGCGCGCCCCTGGCGGTGGTACTGTCGCCACCGTGATGAGGACCACCACGATCGCATTGTCCGCAATCCTGCTCCTGGCAGCGAGCTGCGTCGTCAAGACGGCATCGTCGCCGCCGCCGTCCGGACCGCCGGTCGCCAGCGCGCCGCCGCCGTCGGAACCGCCACCGTCGCCCCCGCCGGTCGTGCAGCCGCCACCGCCTGCGCCCCCGCCGCCGTCGCCGCCG
>SXGS01558522.1_pt1 | contig 22071 bp, 16 predicted proteins | sample 3174681 | NCBI WGS metagenome assembly SXGS01 (sample SAMN11356861, study PRJNA531348) | freshwater metagenome | isolation source: freshwater sample F1-80 | place: China: Fuxian Lake, Yuxi | collected 2017-12-25
GCGGTGTCTACGAGCTCTTCCGCCTGATCATTCGTCACAATCCCGACCCGGCATCCTTGGGCGGCCAGTTGGTGCGCAGCCCGTAACATGGCGGTCGTTTTGCCGGCGCCCAGAAAACCGCCTACCAATGCAATTGTGGGTCCCATAAACCCTTTCTGCGGCTCTGTTGCGATCATGAGGTGGTCAAACGAGCGGCATAACCAAGCAGAAGGCACATAATCATTTTATCAGGTTTGCCGAATTGGCGTATCGCGCCGCCCAAACGAGCCATCCCAAGTACCGGCGCAAGAAATGCAAGCATCCGTTCACCCAGCCGCAGTTGATCGCCTGTGTCCTCGAGAATTGTCAATTGCCAGCACGTTTCCTGGCGCAAGCCGGCTGCGGTTGGCCGCATCCGTCTTGTTCAGCAGTCTCAAACCGGGCTAAACTGATCCGCCAGCATTTCGGCGAAGCGCCAGTTCGCTTCCTTGGTCCGTCCGGCGTTGTGCGGAGTATGTACGACATTGTGCCGTCCGAGCAGCGGATGCCCGATCTCAAGCGGCTCGCCGTCGAACACATCGGCAGCCAACGCGAGCTCGTCTTTCAAGACGCGCTCGTAGAGGCTAGCGCAATCGCAGATTCGGGCGCGCGTGACCATGACGACCAGGCAGCCCTTCGGAAGGGCTTGAATGTATTCAGCCCCCACGAGACCTTCTGTTTGGGGCGTGAGCGGCAACATGGGCGCAAAGATCTCCGCGTCCCGAACCAGACGTTCAAGGAAGTATTCCCACCGCGCACCCGCGCGATGGAAACACGGGTCGCGGGCGTGTGAGTCCCAAATCGCAACATCCGCGCCGAGGAAACTACAGAAGCTCGCATAGCGGCTGCCGATATTTCCTGCCCCAACGATCCGCACACGCTTGCCCTCAATCGTGCCGTTGCTGAAACGCAGATCATCCCCGAACTGCTGTCCTCGTTGCCCGGGTCGCCCCTTGCGGTCGGGCTGTGAGTAGTCCCAGTCTCTCAAATCAGTGAGGATGTTGTGGTGAGTCTGAGGGATTCACCGCAAACCGCAGACTGTGAGCGCCAGGGCGAATTCCGCACACGACTCTCCCCAGAACCCCTCGCCCTTCTGTCCGATAAGGCGCACGCCTGCTTCGGCCAATCTTCGGACGAGCGGACTGTCCTTCGGCAGAAGTGCGGCAATCTCTCTGAGCCCTGTCATGAGGGCGAGGCTCTCATCGGTAAAGGCTACACCGAAGCAGGCAAGCCTGACTACCTGGGCATGATCCTTGAGTACCGCATGGGCTGGGAGATTCTCTGCGTAAGGCACGCGCACGAACTGCACCGGCCCTTGTTGCAGCCAAATCTCCCGCATCCGATCGGCGACCCAGGGCCAGGTGTGGTCGAAATCCGGATGTACGACAATCGCGCTGTTCATCGGTGCCTCCATATTCAGCAGCATTACGTTTCCGCTCTTAGCCTATTGCGCACACTTACTGTCCGAGTTTCAATCCAATGCTCCCTTCACTGTAATCACGGCCAATATAGACGCGCGGCATTCCGGCCCATCGCCAGGGCGCGGTCGCCCTCGCTCAAAAAATCAAACACCCGCTCGGGCAACAGCAGATTGCGGCGGTAGCCCACCTTGAGCAGGACGTGCGGGAAATCGCTCCCCCAGATCAGACGCGCCGCGCCAAAATGGTCATAGACGGCGCGCACATAGTCCCAACAGTCTTGAAACGGATAGGGTTGACGCGAATAGTTATGATGGCCCGTGAATTTCACATAGACACGCGGGTACCGGGCGAGCGCCAGCAACGCCTGGAAATCGGATGCGCCGACGCCGGCCGTCACGTCCGGAAGCCCCATGTGGTCGACGATGAGATCCACCTCCGGAAATCGCTCCGCCAGGCCCGCCAGCGTGTGCAGATGCTCCGGAGTCGTCAGCAGGCTGACGACCACCTTCAGCTGGCGACAGCGCTCCCATAACGGAAAGGTAGAGGCCGCGCCAAACACTGCGCCTTCGACCGGAACGCGCGGGCGCAGGCGCAAGCCTCGGCAGCCCCGCTGGCGCACCCAGTAGTCCAGGCGATCCGGCGCGGCGCCGTCACGCGGATCAACCACGCAGACAGCGGCCAACCGCTCCGGCTGAGCGGCCGCACAGGCCGCGATATAGCTGTTGTCCTCCCCCGGATAGAGTGGCTGAATGAGCACGGCCCGGTCAATGTGATATTCAGCCAGGTATTGATCCAGCAACTCCAGCGGGACATCCGAGAGCGGGCTGACGATCGTCACCGCCGGGTCCGGGTAGGTTGTTGTCGCGCGCCAGACATGAACGTGGGCATCCACCAACATAGGTCACTCCAATTCAGGCTTCACGGCATGGGCGGTGCTCGCCCACCCCGGCCTCACCATCACGCAGCTCCCGTCCGGGAATAGACTGGGCACCGTGAAGGGCAACACGACCACTTCGCGACCACCAGCGTACAACTGGCGAGCCCGCCGGATCCCGGACGCTTCTACGAGCTCCGGCTGTGCCACTTGCGCTTCATCGCCTGCATCTCGGCGTTCATCCTGACCTGCTTCGAGGTCGTCTGGTTGCCCTTGTCGTAGAGCCAGGTGCCGCCTTCATCTCGCGACACCCGCATCCGCTTGGCAGGGGGAGGCACCTCGGCGACGCGGGTCGGTATGTCCGCGTACCAGTAGGCGACGGAACTCATCTCATGGCTGAGATGATTGCCGTGCCCGCACTCGATAGTAACCTTGATCTCTTTCTGAAAGCGCACGGGGTTCTCGAGATGGAATACGTAGCTCGTCTGGTAGCCGTTCGCGTCGCGCTCGAAGACGGACGACCCGTTGCGCAGGAAGGCGTTCCGCTGCATCCCCCAGGCTTGATTGATGTAATCTTCAGTGCCGGTCCCGTGCAGGTCCGGCGGCCACTTGTACCCATCCACCCAGATCATGTCATCGCCTTCGGTCGTCAGCCAGCCGTTCAGAAAGTTGGAGAAGCTCAGGTTGCAGCCGATATAGTGTCCCCGTCCCTGTGTTTCCAAGATGACGTAGTTGTTATCCCAGGCCAGTCGCTCCTCGTTGGCGATGTGGGACTCGGGGCTGTTCACCTGGAGTTCATGCCCCCAGCCGCCGAACGGGTTCTCGCGGCGGAACTCGGCGTGAAAGTAGCCGGTGTCGGGGGCCAGGCCTTTGTCGTAGGTCTCATAGTCGACGTAGAAGAACTGCCTGTGGGTCTCCTTCGACTCGTTGACCAGCTCGATGAGCGCCCGTTTGGCAAACGGCATGGGTGCGTAGCAGTTCAGAGCGCATCCTGCGTCTTTGAAGGTGGGGCCCTCGACCCGGTTATTCGAGAAGGCGGAGGCGCTGAACAGCAGCGACTGGAATGAGTTGACGATGCCGTGACCGAGACAGAAGAAGTCACCCAGAGGCACCACAACGCTCGGGTGCGCTGCATCATCCCAGGTCATGCGCAGGAGGCAATCCCGGTAGTGCTGGAATTGGGTCATCCAGATATGGGTGATGCATCCCGGACCCTGGATGTCAGCCAGAACCCTGGCCTCGCCCGGCTCAATGTACCAGGCATCCTCGTTGCGCCCGCTCTTATCCCAGGATGAGAAACGCGCGGTCCGGGCCGAGGTGATGTGTGTGATATCGGGCATCATAGGTTGATCTCCTGTACTTGAAAAGCTAAATGAAGTCCGGCACGATCACTTCGCCACCACCGGCCATGGCGGATTCGTGCGCGCAGATACCGGCAGGACGATGCGCCGCACCGTGCCATCTACCCTGCCCACGAAGATCGGCGCGCCAGCGTCGAGCGCGCCGGGCGCGGCCAGGCACATCGCGCTGGCATCACCCTCCAGCAGGCCCGACAGATCCTGCCAGGTTGCGCCGCCATTCTCTGAGCGCAGAAGCCCTCCATCCGCCAACAGCAACAGGGTCGTGCCGCCTTCGGGGTTCGCTGCCGCCGCCAGCGCGTTGATGGCCCCGATCTCGCCATCCAGAAGGCGCCGCCAGCTCTCGCCGCCGTCGCCCGACACGAATAGGCCACCGGCCTCGGTTCCGGCCCACAACGTGCCGTCCGATTCAAAGTGTGGGGAGAGCGCCAGGCTGAGGACGGGCGCAGCGTCGGCGGGGAAGCCCAGCTCGCGCCAGGCGCGCGCCCCGTTGGTGCTGTGGTACACACCGCCCTCCGCGCCCACAAAGAGCGTCTCGTCGCGCGCGAACGCGGGCGATACGGCCAGGCAGAACAGGTTGAGGTCCAGCAGGCCGAAGTTCCAAGCCACCCAGCCACTCCCACGGTCCGCGGATTGAAAGACGCCGTCCTGGGCGGTGACGGCGAAGACTACACCATCGTCGCCGAAATCGGGCGATGTGGCGAGCGCCACGATCAACGGAGGCGGTGCCGGCAGTTGCGCCACGTACCAACTGGCGCCGCGGTCGAAGGAGCGGAGGATCCCGCCGTTCGTCCCGACAAAGACCGTGCCATCCGCGGCATGGTCCGGGGAGACAGCGACGGCGGTGGCCGGCAGCAGCTCGGGCAAGTTCAGCACGGTGAAAAGCGGCCGCCACGTCGCGCCACCATCAATGGCGGCGAGCAGACCGGCCCGGCTCGCCGCGTAGCAGACCGGCTGCGCGGCGGGGCCGGGCGCTGTGGCCAGCGTGTACACGGGATTGGCGGTTGCGTCGGCGCCAGGCAAGGTATTGGTTTCAGAAGGCTTGCTCATGGCCCAGAACTCATCACCGGTTTGGCGCGATGGACGAGCACGTCCGTGGTCAGCGCCAGCGCGGCGGTGGTCACTGCGGCTGTCGTCGCAATACGGACTACGCTGGCCGCGTCGAGGATGCCCGCCTGGATCATCGGAGCGATGCGCTCCCCGTGAACATCGAAGCCGTGGCCCGGCGCAGCGCGATCCACCTCGCCCATGGTGCGCGCTACGTCGTAGCCCGCGTTGGCGATCAGGGTGCGCACTGGCGTTTCCAGCGCGGTCGTCAAGATACGATAGGCCGTGCGCGTCTCCCGGTCAGACGCTTCATCCGCCATCTGCCGGAGCAGCGGGCGGCAGTCCAGGAGCGCGGCGCCGCCCCCAGAGACAAACCCCTCCATGAGCGCGCCGCGCAGCGCCTCCGCGGCGCGCTCGGCTAGCTCTGTGCGCAGCTTGATCTCCGTCTCGGTCGCGCCGCCGATCCACAGCGTAGCGGAACCGGCCATCAGGTTGCCGATGCGCTCGCGCTGCTTTTTGCGCACATCGTGGTCCGTGGCGGTCGCCACGGCGGCGCGCAACTTGGCCAGGTGGGCCCGCAGGCGTTTCGGATCCCCTTGGCCGCCGACGATGCCGAAATAGTCCTTGTCGGCCCAGGCGCGGCGGACGTGGCCCAGGTGCGCGTGTCTCGCGGCGGCCATTGAGTCGCCAGCCGCTTGTAGCAGGGTCTGCGCGCCGGTCAGCAGCGCCAGGTCTTCCAGCGTGGCCTTCTGCTGGTTGCCGACGTAAGGGGTATGCACCGCGACGATCTGCCGGTGGTCCGCCTGACTGTTGGCCATCAGCAGGCTGAGGGCCTGGGGTGCCAGACTCCGGCAGATCAGGAGCAGGCAGCGCTCGCCGGCCAGGGCCATCGCCTCCAGCAGCGGCACCAGCTCCTCGCCGCGCTCGATATTCAAGTCGCTCACCAGGATGGCCGCGTCCTCCAGATCGACCCGCCGCTGGGCTTTGCCGGTTAGCATCGCGCGGGAGTAGGGCGCCGCGTCCCAATACATGCCCGCGACATACTCCCGCTCGATGCTACGGCCCTGCCCCCTCCGAATGTCCAACCGGCCGTACTCGCCGATAGTGTCGAACACCTCGCCCAGCATCTGGGCCAGTTCCGGGTCGTAACAGATGCCGTGCGCGAAGTGTTCGAGCGCCCGGCGCCTCCGCAGCGGCTTTGTCATACCGGCCAGCCGGTTCACGATGCCGCGCAGGCCGGTCTCGAGGTCGCGGTGCAGGCGCATGGCGTCGCCGCCCGCGGTGATATAGGCCAAGCCTTGATTGTAGATCGACTCGAAGATGACGGCGGCCGCGGCTGAACCGTCACCGACGCGCTCACGCACCTGCCACAGCATCTGGCGCACGAGCATGGCGCCCATGTCTTCGTCACGGTTGGGGAGCTGGATGATGCGCCGGGCGATCAGACCGGCATCGTCGAGCATTTCGGGGCCATCGGTCCGTCCGGCACGCTGTATGGCCACCAGCCGGGGCCGCGGGCCGAGCGTGGGTCGGACAGCAGCCACGATCGTTCTGATCCCGCGCTAGAGGGCCTCTCCGGTTGTGGGTTGGAAGACGATGCGTTGGGTGCGTGGATTGGTCATCGGTTCTCTCACCGAGTATGCGGGAAAGTCAAATTACTGTGTAGCTAATCACGTAACTCTCCGGGTACCGTTCGTCATGGGTGAAAGTCCTCTGCTCAGTTCGAGGACGCGTCTCTCCGTATCTACCATTCGTTCGATCAGAATTCCTACGTGCCGACCTGCTACCTTGCCCCGCGGCGTTCGACGATCTCCGTCAGAAGCGACTGAGCCAGGATCCACTCGGCGACCTCCATGGTCTTGACCGCGTCCGAGAAAGTCGAGCCGGGCTGTCGGCCGGCTTTGACGCAGTCGACGAACTCGCGATTCTTGGCCTGGAACCCACCGAAGACATACAGTTGGTCGCTGCCGGCCACCTCCCGGGTGTCGTAGGTGATCCCCTGGGTGTCGCCGTCGGCGTAGACGACGCCCTTACCTTCGTGTTCCGCCTCCACGCAGATGCCGGGCGCATGCATCTCCACAGCAAACATGCGCCGCCCGCTGCTCCAGCTATTGATCAGGTAACCAGTTGCACCATTGTCGAAGTGCAGCGTCGCCGAGATGAAATTGATGTCGGGCACAAGCACCCGGCGAGTCAGACTCTCGACGCCCACCACCTCGCCGCCGCACATCCAGCGCAAGGTATCTATCGAATGCACGCAGTCGTCCATCATGTGGTCGCGGGCGTCCAGGTATGGCTGGATCAGGTATTTGTAGAAGCGGCATACCGCATGCACGATAGGGCCGCGTTTCAGGCACTCCTCGCGCAATTTCACCACCAGCGGGCAGATGCGCCGCTAGAAACTGACCTGCGTGATGCAACCGTGCTTTTCGGCCATGTAAGCCAGGCTGCGGGATTGATGCACCGTGATGGCCATCGGCTTCTCGATGTAGAGGTTCTGCCCGTGCTCCAGGCACCACATCCACAACGGGTACATCACGTCCGGCTGCCCGATCACGTAGACAGCATCCGGCTGCACCTCCTCAATCATCTTCTGGTAGTTGACATAGCGCCGCTCAGCCGGAATATTGTACTTGTCGGCCGTTCCGTGCAGCCTGTCAAGCCGGATATCGCAGATGCCCGCGAACTCCACGTCGGGGAAGGAAGCCAACGAGGGATAGTGCACGGTATTCGCCATGTTGCCCGCGCCGACCATGGCCACACGAACCTTCTCTCCGCGTGCGATGATAGTCATGCCAAATTCTCCTTCTCTAGGCAAACAGGCGCTTCGCGAACGCGATGTCCTCGGCGATCAGCCGGTTGACCGCGGCCTCCTCGCTGTACTCCGCAGTCAAGCACACGACACCCTGGTACGCGCGGCGCCTGAGCTCCGCAACCACGCGCGGCCACGACGCCAGCCCCTGCGGCCCGCTGGTCCACCACGGCCGCCACTTCACCACCTCGGCCTCGGGGCCGTTCACGCGCCGCCAGTAGGCGTTCTTCAGATTCACCATGCACAGGTGATCCCAGATGATGTCGATGGCCAGCTCGGGGTCTTCGCCGTTCAGCGCGTTGTGCGCGGCATCCCACACGGCCGCGACCTCGCGCGGGGCAAACGGTTCCAGCAGGTGGCGCAGCCCCATTGCGTTGGACAGGCACGCGTCACAGTGGTTTTGCACGCCGATGGTGACGCCGTACCGCTGAAGAATCGGGACCAGCACTTCCAGCTCGTGCCGTGTGCGCGCCTCGGTGGCCATGTAGCCGTCCGGCCCCACACTCATCATGATGCGGATGACCGGCACACCGGCCTCGGCGCACGCCGCCACCAGCTCCTCGGCCACCGGGCCACCCGGCGCGGCGACGCTGAAGATCCGCAGCCCCTGATCGGCCAGTACCTTGGCCGCCGCCGGCAGATCGCGGCCTGCCTGCTCGGGCGCCACCTGGTAGCCCGGCCGCACGGGCAGCTCGATGCCGTCGAAGCCCCAGCCGCGCACCATCCCGGCCAGTTCCGGCAAAGGCTGTTTCCAGGGCTTGGTAAATACAGAGAATTGAATCACTTGCTCGGCCATGCTGTCTTGCTCCTTTGATAAGGTGGTACGTCACGCCCGCCCACCATCCTATCCGTGTGGGTCTCGGCATCGCGGATGTACGACAGGTCGTCGTACGCCCACGCCATTTCGCCGCACCCGATATTGCAGATCCGAAAACTCAAGCCCTCACCTCTTGTGTGAACGCCCGCCCGCGCAGCGCGTCGATCTCGCGACAGCTACGCGTCTTGTAGTCGGCCAACTCCTCCATCCCGTACTCGCTCGCCAGCGCATGCACGCTGACACCAGGCCGCCTGGCCCGCAGAACGAACCACTGCTCGCGTTCGAGGTGGCGCTCCTGCTCCACCTCATCGCCGTGCTCGGCCAGCAGGCGGTCACGCTTGGCGATGTTGAAGTTCTCGTGGAAGATGGCCCGATCGAGGTCCACGACGACGTGGCTCACGTTTACGTCGTCGCTCTTGGCATAGAAGACCTCTTGGCCAGTGATGTCGTAGACGATGCAGTCGCGCGTCTGGGTGGAGGTGACGATGGTGAAGTTGTGGTTCAACGCGTGCGCCTGCAAGGTCGTGCCGGCGGAGTAGGCACTGCCCCACACCACCAGCTCGGCCCCCCCTTCGGCCAGCCGCTGCCACACGCTCGGAAAGTTGGCGTCGAAGCAGATGGCCATGCCGACTCGGCCAAAATCAGCCTGATACACCGGCGCATCGCTGCCGGGCGTCACCGGCGGCTTCACATCGTACTCCGACCAATAGGGGTATACCTTGTCATAGACGCCGGCCACATGGCCTTCCCGGTCGATCAGAACCGCGGTGTTCAGTCTTCGCGGACCGTCGCAGCGATCGATGGGGCACACGATGTAGGTGCGGTGCTTGGCGGCCAGCGCCGCCATCGTCGTCACCGTGGGGCCCTCCAGCGGCTCCGGCGCGTGGTCTGCCTGGCCGAGGAACGTCTCAGGCAGCGCCACCAGGTCGACGCCGGCCGCTGCCTCGCGATCCACGATCTCCGCAACCTGCGCCAGCGTCTTGCCGTTGGGGAAGCTGATGCTGAGGATCCGCACGGGCCGGCCAGGCAGCTGCGAATTGCGGGAAGCAGTCATCTCACCTTCCAATTCATGGCGGGACTTCAGGGCACTAGTCATCTGCCCAGGCTTGTTATTTGATATTTGGTATGCCATCCTGATCCTCCTGAACTAATGATGCGCCGCTACTCGGCATCCAGCAACGTCATACCCAGCACGCCGAGGATGCTTTCCGTAGTCGCTGACCTGACTTCGATGGACCCGACGGCACGGGCGGCATCGAGCACAATATCGGTGACCGATAAGTAGCAGCGATTATCCGGGATTGGGTTGCCCGACGTGAGATAACCATACGGTATGGCGCAGGCGCGTGGGCAGAAGTGCTGCAACAACCCCGGCATGGTGTGCGGTGGAACCAATGGGTGAGTAACTGGCGCGCCGTCCACGTAGTGGACCACCAGCTCTGCTGCCGGGAAGTAGCTCTTGCGCGGCTTCACCAGGTTCGCGGTGAGGAAGTAGAGCTTCTCCAGATTCATGGGCACCCCCAGGCTGAGCGCTGTCGAGGAAGGGAACTGGTCGTACGGCTCGGTGCAGCAGACGGCCAGGATGCGGCCCGCCTCGGTCTTGAAAGGTATGCCACAGGCGGCTACGGTGTCAACAGAAAGATCGGCAGGAGCATGCCATGTGGCCACGGGTAGGACGTGCTCGGACAAGACTCCGTAGTCATAGAGGCTCATGACCGAGTTCGTATTTACATACCCGCGCTCGTCGCTCCGTATAGGCGAGCGCCAGTCCACTCCGTGCTGCCCTCCCGCATAGTCGAGCCGCCACCGCGTCCTCGGGCTGAACAGCGTCGCCATGTCCGCATTGTAAGCCGGCCGTAGGTCCACCTGATGGAGGCGACCCGCCAGCACGGATGCTGGGATGGTCCAGGCGATGGCGTCTGCCTCGGCCTCGTAGCCGCCGAGGGCAAGGCGCAGCGGCACGGTGCCCGGCGAAAGGGCGGTCCATACCGGCTCCAAATCGATCATGAGCTCGGTTTTTTGCTGAGCCGGCAGCACCAGCTCTTGCCGCAGGACCTGCCGGGCGACGGTGATGCGGGCCTCTCCGGTCAGGAGGTTGGATGTGTTGTTCTCTACCTGAATGCTCGCGATGCGTCTATCGATATCGATGTGCGGCGACGCGACCGCCGGGCCGTCACGGTTGAGCCCCGGTGTATAACGCGTGATCGCCCGTACCGGCTCGACGACTGTCAGGTCAAGCGGCCGTAGCCAGGCGATGTTTCCTACCGCCAGACGCAGAAACACCGTACAGCGGCCCGGGCGCACGGGCACGAAACTCACCTCCGCCGCTCCATCTCCCTGAAGCGTCACCCGCACGTCTCGCACCCTCTCCTGCGGGTCATGTAGCTCAACGCCATCAATGCCCTGAACCACAAACGCAGCCCGTTGGCCGACCACGCGCCGCACGTCACCGGCGATAACGGGCGCATCGCCGGCCAAGACGACCGTGACAACGGCGCTTATGCTCACGGGTAGCTCGATCTCGACATAGGCCTGGTTGAGGCCTGCCAGAACGCGATACACAGCCGGCCGGCCGTCAAGCGTGACGGCGCCGACGGGCGCCTGCACCGCCAGCTCCAGGCGCACGCGCCGCGGCACTGGCGTGTGCACCGCCATCTCCAGCCGTCCAACCGACCGGTGATAGGTGTAGCGGATGTCGCGGTGGTTGCACTCGACCCGATCCCATGCAGCGGGAAAGGCGGGGCGGATGACGAAGAGGTTCTCGCCGAGCCATGGCTGGACACCGAAAAGACCGGCGATCACAGCCTGCAAGTACATCGGATCGGTCTCCATGGTCCGGTTGCCCACATGGTGCCAGACGGGTCCCCCGAACTCATAGGCCGTGTCGCTGACAGTCTTGAAGGCTGTCCAGTGCTGCTCCGCATCGCCGACCGCGCAGGCCGACAGAAAGGTGGCCAGCGTATCACCCGTGGCCACATAGTGGTGGCTCCAGATCACAGGCCAGAAGTCGTTGATGTACTCGAACGTGGCGCCGAGCGAAATGTCGCTGTGCTGATACTCCTCGCGAATGAAGCGCAAGCCCATGTAGTTACGCAACGGGTCTCCCAGGCCGCGCCAGATGTGGTAGTTCTGCTCCATGGTGTGGGCACGCGGGCGGACGATGCCGTTGGGCTCGGCGCTGCTCCACGCCCCAACATCGTTGTTCCACAAGTGCCGAGCGAACTGCTCTTCGACGTGTTTCATGAGGCGCGAGTACCGCTCGGCGTAGTCTGGCGGGTCCGGCTGAAAAGCCGCCTTGAAACCGTGGCCCATGAAGTCGACATCTTTCAGCACGGCGGCCATTTGCGCGCCCGCCCGCAGCGCTGCCCAGGCCATCGCCGTTTGGAGAACCCCTCGGTCGCCCGAGTCGTTGCCATCGCAGTTCCACTGCTCGTAGTAGCCAGCCATGATGCCGTCGCAGTTGGGGTCGCTGACCGCCAGGCCATGCTCGAGCGCGCGCCGCACTGCCGGCCACATATTAGCCAGAAAGGTGATATCGCCGGTCCAGCGCCAGTGGTACCAGACCTGCTCGACAAAGTAGAAGTCCATATCCTCGGCCCAGGTGCTGATGGCCAGCGCTGGCGAGAAGTAGCGCTGGCGGCCCTTCACGCATTGGGTACCGGATACGAGCTTCAGCGACTCGGCCACTTCCTGGTGGAGACCGGCACTCTCAAAACCATAGTAGCCATGGTTGATTTTGCCGTACTTGTGATATTCCAGCCCATGGATAAATGCCGGGTACTCGTAATGAAGGTAAGCAGCCGCAGACATGCTGTTGATGACGTTGTCCAGGTACCGATCGGGGGTGCGTACGGAAAACCGGCGGCATTGATCTTGCCAGAACGCCACATTCTCGGCGACGGCCGACTCGACCGAGGCTCGCAGCTCGAAGAACCGGGCCTCGGGGTCCAACCCACGGCCGATCCAGTGCTGGAAATACCGGGTTTTCATTACCTCCACCCAATCCGGGTCGGGAAAGGGCCGAAAGCGGATCCGCTGGTAGGCGGCTGCCAGGCCATCCCGATCGTAGTCCGTGTAGCCCCAGACCAGCACGAAATGGTGTGATGACTTAGCGTCGGGGCCCAGGTGCAGCGGGACCGATATGACAGCACAGTGAGGCGAATCTTCCTCCGCAGCGCCGCTGGACACCACCACGCTTGTGGGCGGTGCCATCCAAGGCATGATGCGCGCCACCGGCTCAGGCGGCGCCGCTGAGCTGGCCGGGTCCAGGTAGGAGCGCGGGCCGGTTCTCAGCTCGCATTCTTGCGCCGTGACGCCGGCGTACACCCTGGTGTAGGGGTAGCCAGGGGCCGAGAGCTGTGCGTAGGTCTCGCTCAGAACGATGCTCTCGTCACCATCCCCCACCCTCCCCACCGCCCACACCAAGCGGACGTTGTGGGCATTCGGGCCTTGCACCTCGGCCCGCACCGCGAAACCGAACCGCTCGATGAAAGGATCTAACTCCAGGTGCACACTGATGCCGAGCACGGGGTCAGAGCACGCGTAGCCAATCCGACCGGGATACAGAAAGACGTCGATGGCCGCGAAGCGATCGAGCCAATGCAAGGCGCCCTGCACCTCGATCGCCACCCTGACCGTAGCTTGGGCTCCAAGGCCCGGCAGGAATGCCGGTTGCGCATAGGAGCCGCCGGAGCGAGTAGCCATCTCCAAGTAGGGGAGATCGTGCGCATACAGCAACCAGGTGCCCGTCGTCAGGGCATGTCTGTTGTGCAGATCCCCGTTGTGACGAGTGAACCCGTTTTCGCCGAGCGGCTGATACTTGCCCCCGAACGCAGGACCGCCGATCAATTCGCCGAACGGGTTTCTGCCGATGTTGAGCCCGGGCAACACGGGTACATGGGACGGCGCCTGGCGGCCATGGCTCGACCGGAAGCGCACCGCACCCGACCCTAAAGTCTTTGCTCTTCGTCTGGCTGTCATGCAACCCGCATCTCTAATCCGCCATCAATCGTTAAGACCTCGCCGGTAATATAGTCGCTGCGCAGCAGGAACAGGGCAGCCTCGGCCACCTCTTTGGCAGAGCCATAGCGATGCAAGGGAACGCGATTATCCACGTTATTCTTGCGGATTTCGGGGGGCGTCTTGGCATGGAAATCTGTGTCGATCAGTCCCGGCGCGAGGGCGTTCACCAAGATGTTATAGTCAGCCAGTTCCCGGGCGAGGGAGAGGGTAAAGCCGACGATGGCGGCCTTGGCTGTGGAGTAGGCAATTGCGCCAATAACGCCGCGATGTCCGGCGATAGAACCGATGTTGAGGATTCTGCCGAGTTTTTGCGACATCATCACCGGCGCGGCTATGCGCGAAGACCAGAAGGGGCCGCTCACATGGACGCGCAGGGTATGGTCCCAGACCTCGGGGGAGACGGTATCGATCCGCCCCGGGGCGGATGCGCCGGCGCTATTTACCAGGATATCTATGCCTCCGGCTTCGGCGATAAAACGGCGCACGATCTCTTCCGCCTGTTCCTGCACTCCCGCATCGCCGGATAATACCAGCGCGCGGCTCCCGGCAGCCTCGATTTCTTTGGCGAGACCGGTAGCCTGCTCGGCCTGGTTGAGATAGCTGATGCCCACGCAGGCTGCCCCTTCCTGCGCCAGGGCCAGAGCGATGGCCCGTCCGATGCCCCGGCTCGCCCCGGTGACTAGAGCGCGAGTCCCGTTCAATTCCATGCTAGATTTCCTTTCCGCGAGCTATCCATATCTTCTGCTAGGCTCCCTGGCCCACTTCGCAAGCGCCAGGTCGTCTCCGGGGCCATGGCGTCAATCGGCCCGAACCCGCGTCAAGCACCCTCAAGCGATCCCTCGGTGGGGATATCCGACTTGAGGGCCGCGCAGGCGGCGATGAAGTGTTGGGAAGTAGAACTGGACGCGATGTAGGTCTCCATCCACAGCACCATGCGACGGGTGAAAGCCGAGGTGGCTTCCTCCGCGGGAATTGTCTCTGTCGCCAGGGTGCAATCGCGCAGGATAATCAGGCGGTAATCGCGATTGAACGCGTCCATCATGGTACCGATTAAACATTCGCTCGCCGAGAAGCCGACACAGACCAACGTGTCTGCGTCCAGGTGGCGCAGCAGGCTGTCCAGGCGCGTCTCAAAGAAACTGCTGTAAACGATCTTGCGTACGAAGTAATCCCCGGGTTGGGGTGCGACGACTCGGGAGTACTTGATCATATCCGAGTCGCCGTATTCGTACTCGCGGGGGTCAATGGGTAATTCCGCAAAGACCTTCTTGAAATCGTGCTTCGCATTGCGCTTGCGCTGTTCGCAGAATTCGTACCGCTCCAACGCGATGCGCGGGGCCGCGTTGCTGGTATAGACGACCGGCAAGCCGATGCGCCGCGCCGCGTCCGTCGCGGGCCGCAGGTGGTTCACGACGATATCGCGTTCAATGTGGACGCTATCGGCGGTCACCAAACTGGGCGCCGCCCGCGATTCCTCCTCCGGCGCAAAGCCCAGCCCGTACACATCCACCACGAGGAAAACCGTGCGCGCCAGGTCGATCTCTACGTCTTCTTCGATGTATCCCAGATGCGCCACCGGCGGGAAGCGACGATAGTAACGCGTGGGTAAAGTGAGTTTGCTCATGCTGTCACCTCCGCGGCGGCTCGGCACGCCGCGACGAAATCGTTGGTGGAGACGGTGTAGCCGAGACACGTTTCCGTGTACAGCTCCAAACGCTGGGTGAAATCCACGACCGGTTCGCACTCAGGCACGTGCACCGCGGCGAAGCCGTCGCGCAGGAGCACGATCCGGTAGCCATTCCACATCCCATCCAATAGGGTACACCACAGGTCGCTATCGCCGTTGAAGCCCGTGCAGAAGAGCGTATGCACCCCGAGATTACGCAAAAGACGATCCAACCAGGTGCCGTGGAAGCCGCTATAGACCCACTTGCGTATGTAGTGATCGTGGGGCTGCGGGGCCAGTTCCGGCGCGTAGACGATACGCCCAGAAGACGTGGGAGCATATTCCCGCGGATCGTTGCAATCTTCAGCGTAGGCCTCCAACGGGTCAATGCCCAGATGCTTGACCATCACCTGCCGGATGTGGGAGCGTTCCAGGCCGATGCGGGGTGCGCTGTCGGCCACGTAGACGACGGGGAGTTTCGCGGCGCGCGTCGCCTCTACAGCCGGCAAAATGGTTGCACGAACCATCGCCTCCCGCCGCTCTATCTCTGCCTCGCCGTAGAGGCTGACCAGCCCTTGCCGGGCCGGGTGCTCTTTAGGCATCAAGAAGCCATAGACATTCATCAAAAGAAGCGCGGCTGTACCGGGTTCAGTCTGGATCCGCTCCTCGTGCGCGCCGATGAAGTTCCCCGGGGGATAGGAAGCGTACTCACGAACTTTGAACGAAAGCATGTCAACCTCCTCAGTAGAGCGTGTAATCAGCGACGAACTCATCAACGAAAGCCTGTTACCGCGACCAGCGCCCCTGTAGCGGCGGCAACTCCGGAAAGGGTGCGTGCGGTTCCTGTTGATACCAATAGCCAACGGAAGCGATGTCATCGGTCAGGGGCTGGAACTTCGCGCCCGGCCACCAGCCGAGGGCCTGAATCGTTGTCTTCAGGTCTTGCTTGAAGCGAATCGGGTCATAGACGTGCCAGCGGTAGAGGCCGTGCCGGGGCACTTCGCCCGGTTCCTGGCGGTTGAGCGGATAACCGAGGAAGGGAGTGGAGTAGGTCTGCCCATCAAAGCTCCACGAGCCGCCGAAATAATCCTCTAGGCCGGTGCCGCAGATGGTCGGATGTTCCGCGTCGCCATCCAAATAGAACTTAATCTCCCCTTCCCCCCACCAACCGTTGGACATCTGGGCCCACGCCAGGAAGGTACCGACGTAATGCCCCCGCCCCTGGATGCCGTCCAGGATGATGTGCTCCGGATATTCCCGCGTCGTCAGGGAGCGCCGCCACTGCGCGTGAAAGTGAGCCGCACCCTTGGGCACCTCGGTGAGCGCATAGGTGATCTGGTAATAGAAGGCCTTTATTCCTTCCCCGTGCTCGTTTTGAATCGTGATGCGCGCCCGCCGCCGGAATGGCATCGGCCAGTAGGAGTTGAGCCCGCCCAGAGGGTTCACGGCCATGGGGAGCGAGTTGACGTTGTAACACAGGCCGTGCCCGTTGCAGAAGAAATCGCCCAGGGGGACCTCAATAGAGGGTGTTGGTTCCTCGTCCCAGTAGAGGCGCAACACCGTGGCCCGGTACGCCTTGAGGTCCGGTGTGACGGTGATCCAGATGTGCTGGAGGACGCCCGGTCCGGCGATGTCAGCCAGCGTCGTGGTGCTGTTGGGTTCTAACGTGATACAGGGGCGCACCTTCCAGCCCGGCCCCAATACCGAGGCGGGGCTGTTGTCGTCGGGAAACGCCTTCGCACCGCCGCCTTTTTCACCGGCGGGGTTCTCGGGAGAGATGGAACGGGTCTCGGCATCGGAGAGGAGCGGTATGCTGCCCAGGCCTAGGTTAAGAGGGTAAAGCGCATCCATTAATGATGGACCCGCTTGGCTGGGTGGCATGAGATCAACCTCTGCCTCCCAGCCTTAACTCCGTGAACCGGTATTGCCCTCCACGAGGGCCACGCCCCGGACGGTATGTCCCAGGTCCCCGCCGACGCGTACTGTGTCCATGCCCACGCGTGCTTTGACTTGAGGCTCATCGTCATCCTCGTCCATCCAGGAGCAGGCCCGCTTGGTTCTCAATCAGGAAGCTCGGGAAATCGATCACCTGTCCCGTCTCTGCGCTGCGCAAGATGGCCTTCTCCACAGCCAGAATGAAGGCCGCGTCGCGCACGGTCATCGTTCCATTGCCGCCGTGCCGGACGCAGTCCACCAGCTCCTTCAACTCCTCGTAATGCCCCATATAGCCAAAGGGACCGCGATCGAAGTCGGCGCCGTCAAAGGTGTATGACTCTTCGACGGCGGTATTGGACTTCATCAGGTGGCATTCCTTGAAGCGCTTAGCCAGATACACACAGCGGTCTTTTCCGAACAACTGGTAGTGATACTTCTTGAGCAGCGGGTTGTAAGCTTTGCCATGCTGGATGTAGGTGTGGGTGCTGCTGTCGGCGAAAGTGAGCACCGCGGAAAAAGAATCGACTAGCAGGTGTGGATCAAGGTTCCAGAATTGGCCGCCGCTGGCGTACACTCGCTGCAACGGCGCTTCGTGAAAGAGATTCACCGCCAGGTCAAGGTTGTGGCAGGCCTGACCCGTCACCGTGTCGGTACACTGGCAGTAGGAGTAAAGAGGCTGGGGGCACATGCGTTTGGCGAGCTTCACCATAGGCGCCAGGCGGTTGCAGGTTCCGTGGATGAACTTGACGCCCGCTGCCTCCACTACGCGCACGGTCGCCAGCGCGTCAGAGAGCGCGATGGCAATCGGTTTCTCGACGAAGATGTGCTTGCCCGCCTTCGCGGCGGCTTGCACCAGCTGGGGATGAAGGGCCGGGCCGACTTGTATCAGAACGCCATGGATACTCTTGTCCGCAAAGATCCGGCCCGCATCCGGTGTGGTGTATTCGCCCCCGTAAACCTCCAGCAGATTCTGGGACCTGCTCTCCACAATATCGCAATAGGCAACCGTCTTGGCCCCCTCGATCGCCGCCATGTTAGGGCAGTGAACCTGGGTCCCCATGTGGCCGCAGCCAATCACACCGAACCTTAGAACACTCTCCCGGTTTTCCATTCTAAATTCCTTCACTGGTCAGAGACAGCAAGCAATATGAAAGCAAAGCTCAGCCTACCCTGGAGACGACTGCGCTACGAGCTTCAGATGTTGCCTAAAGAACTGGATCTCGCGCTGCAAGACACTGAGGGCTTCGGTGTCAGGCACCTCAAACTCGCAGTGAACTGATAGCGGGCCGGCAAAGCCTATGCGGGCGAGTTCGGCGAACACGGCGGTCCAGTCCACCATGCCCTCGCCGGCGGGAACCCATTTCACGCCAGCCTTTCCATGTCCGCTCTTCACTTCCCGTGTTAGCAGGACATCCTTCAATCCGACCATGCTCAGGTACTTCTTGACGATGGCCACGCCCACGCTGAATTCCTCGCCTTCCACGACCATGTGCGCCGGATCCACGTAAGCGCCTATGTATTGGGGATCGCAGCCTTCGATCAGATGGGCCAACATCCCGCAGTTGAGCCCCATGTACCGCGCGGAATGCGTATGATAGCAGATCTTAACCTGGTATTTGCGACCCAGGGCTTGCCATCCCGCAAAGGCCCTTCGTATGCTTTCAACCTCCTGCCAATAATCCTGTCTGAGGGGATCGAACTGGAAGTACCCCAACTTCAGCAAGCGGACATCCGCCTTGTCCATCGCCTTCAGGATGGGCTCAGCGGTCGGGTGGTCCGGGTACAAGAGATCGAAATGCCCCGTCACCATTGGGAGGCTAAGTCCCGCCTCCTTCATTCGGCTCACTGCTTCGGGCAGTTTCTCTGCCGCGTTCTCAGGGGTAACCGCATGCCCCGGCCGCACACACAGGTCGTAACCACCAAACTCATATTGCAAAGCCAGATCGGTCATTTCATTCAGACTCTTGGCCGCGAACCGTTTGGAGAAGACAATAATCTGCATCGACATTTCCTTTATTGATTTGGACATGACGAAGTGTCCGGCTGGGCCAATCACTGCACACAGTACAAATAGCCGTCGCCGCCTGCCAGCAGGATGGAGGCCCTGCCATTCCCTTCCAGGTCGGCGATGGTCGGCGCGCCGACCTGGGCCGGCAACTCGATCTTCCACTTGACCAGGCCTTGCGTGCCGCTTGAGTCGGCGCCCACACAATAAAGCGTACGCTCGAACAACAGGAGCGCTTCATCCCGGCCATCGGAGTCAATGTCCGCACACGCCGTTTGCCATCTGGGAGTCATGTCGAACTCATCGGAGGTTTGCCCGCACCAAGGGGTCGGCAAGAGCCACTGCAAGATCCCCGTTGCCGGATCAATGCAACGAATGCCGCCCTGCATGCCGAGAAGCAAAGCCTCCAGTCTGCCATCACCGTCGAAATCGCCGCAGGCGGGGTATTCCTCGTAGCGGACCTGGTAGCTGTCGTCCAACCAGGCCATGACTCCTTCAGGGCGCACGAGACCCCTGGGCTGGAGCAGACCCGGCCGGCCGAGATGCTCAAAGTCGGCGGCCACTGCGGCGCCATAGATGAATGGTTGGGCTGGCCCTCCATCCAACTGAGGACCGCCGCCATTGACCATGACTCTGGTTTCGCCGGTGTCGCCTTCGAGGATGTAAAAGACGAACGCGTACATGCCGTTGAGCTCATCCAATCCGTCACCATCGTAATCGGCAATGGTAAACGGTATCCCGCCGACGCCGGTGACCCATTTCGCCGGGGTCATCTTGTCGCGCCGATTCGTCATGACCATCTGGTCGCGCTGCCAGATGAGCGCCCCATCGAGCCCCGAGAGCAGATGGGTTTCCTCCGTGCCGTGAATCGACCGCCTGATCGTGGCCGCCACGTCCTGGTGGTCGGGGCTGGTGAAATGGCCCACCTGCCACAAGATCAGATCACTCATCCCGTCGCTGTCCTCGAGCAGGCGCACGCCCCTGATTCTGGGAAAGTCGTGATGCCAGAGCTCGGCGCCGTTGAGGTCCGCTGCGACCAGTCGGGCACATCCGCTGGGAGCCGTGGCGGCGTAGAGCAGTTGCCGGCGACCGTCGCCGTACAGGTCTGCGGCGACAGGTCCAAGCCAAAGCGCAAAGCGGCTGCCTTTCGTCTCTCCCCAACCCGGCCGGCGCCATCGCTCAATGGCTGGTTCGTCTATGTGCGGCGGATGAATGGCGATCAACCGGTCGCCGGCACTGCGGTAGATGACGGTCGGACGGCTGGCGGCTTTGTCCCAGACAACCGCGGGCTGGCCGTGTGCCGCCCCTTTTTGGTAGGACCCCAACACCAGCCCGCGACCGGAGCTCACCGCGAGTGATGCGCCCTGCCCTGGGATGGTGCGGGCACGCACAAGCAGGGCCCCCGTGCTGTCAATGCCAAGCCCTTCCAGTTCGGTCCCCTTTACCGTGGTCCCCACCGCCAGGCGGCCCTCCGCCCAGGACGCCGTGGAGAGCACGACCTGCGCTGGATCCCCCTCCACTGGCTGTCGGAAGACCACCATCGGGCGCCCGTCAACCACGCGGCAAAGCACATCCCGGCGATCGCTGTGCACGACATCGGTGACGTGTAAGGGCAGGGCATGCTCCCACAACTGCCAGGCGGCACGGTCGCAGCTCCAGAGTGTCGAGTCCCGGCCGCCCTTGAGGCTGCGCAGCGTTATCGTGCCATACGGCGGCAGGCAGGCCTCCGGCGCCTTCATCGTTAACAGCTCGCTGACGCCATCACCATCCAGATCCACCACGCCTTGCAGGCACTCGTCGAGCAGCTCGGCTTTAATCTCACCCGTCATCCCATCATGAACGCTGAGACGCCAGCGCCAGTCCCCCGCATCATTGAGGGTGCTCACCAATACCTCGAGCCGCCCATCCCCGTCCACGTCGACCACGGGGTTCGGGTTCACCTGCAGGAGCTTGCGCTGGTCAGTGATGGACGCCTCCAGCTCGCGGCGCCAGAGTAGCCCCACTTTTCCGTCTCGATAGCCCAGCACGTCGACATGCTTGGGAAAATCGGCCTGGATGACAAACTCCGTCAAGCCGTCTCCATTGAGATCGTAGGCCCCAAACAGCCCATAGTTGCGACCGTTGAGGTCGGTCGTGAACCGGACGCGGTCTTTGATCCGGCCCGTGCGTGCATCGAGGATGACCAATTCATACCAGGGCAGAACGGCCACCTCCAGGTTCCCATCGCCATCGAAGTCACCCACCAGCGGTTCGGGATGGAAGAGACCTGTAATCGGCTCGCTTTCCCAGACCTGGATCCACTGGCCATTCGTCCAGGTGAAGCAATGGCCCACACAACTTGGCCATTCCCCTTTCACCGCATAACTGGCTTTACGGAATCCGCTTTCAAACTCGATCTTTTGGAGACCAGGCGTGTCGGGGAAGATGCTGGCGTAGGTGGTGGCTTTGGTGTTCTTGACCGGCTGCAGCCGTCCCTCTACGAGGCCCAATGTTGGGATCACCCCCCAACGCGGATTGTCAATCTCGCTCCACTCTTGCGTGCGCGCCTGCGAGGGCACGTCGGTCGTCGTGTCGGCGCCGGCGGGCTCGACGACCACGAGGGTTTCGATCTCACCGAGGTAGTGTTTCCAGGCGATCTTAGGCTCGCCGATTTGGCCCTTCAAGGGAGACCGGGCCTGCAGCGTCCCGTCGCGACGGTAACAGGGCCACTCGCCCGCTTTCGGAAATAGCGCTGGCATTGAGTTCCTCCTTGTTGCCGCCATGATCCCTTGACTGACCCCAGAACCAGACCTTTGACAAAGTAGCGCTGGAGGAAGGGATAGACGATCAGAATGGGCACGGTAGCCACCATGATCTGCGCCGCGCGCAGCGATTGCTCCGACAGTTTATCCAACAACTCCGGATCACCGAGCAGTCTCGTCATGTCCCCAGCCATCACGATGTTCTGTATGTATGTCTGCAACGGGAACTTGTCAGCTGTGTTCATGAGAATGAGCGCATCAAACCAGGAGTTCCAGTGGAGAACGGCCACAAAGAGCAAGATCGTCGCCAGAGCGGGCGTGGATAATGGAACGTAGATGCGGAACAGAATGGCCC
>SXGS01596884.1_pt1 | contig 22062 bp, 16 predicted proteins | sample 3174681 | NCBI WGS metagenome assembly SXGS01 (sample SAMN11356861, study PRJNA531348) | freshwater metagenome | isolation source: freshwater sample F1-80 | place: China: Fuxian Lake, Yuxi | collected 2017-12-25
GTCGTGCTCGCATAATCGCGAGACGGTCGTGCTCGCGAGAGTTAGTGAGAGTGCGTGGAGGTTTCGACTTTTTCGCCAGCCTTTGGGGGGAGCAGGAACGTCCATGGCTTCTTGCGGAACTTTCGTCCAACCGCAAATAGGAATAAACGGACCCATCCGCTGCGCACACGTTTTGCGCGAACCGCGACAAACAGAGCGAGAGCGGTACTCACGCCGAAGTTGAACATCCCGATCAGCACCACGCCCAAAGCCGGGGGCACGATCAGCTTCCAATTCAGCGTGGAAGGATCCACCGACATGAGTCCGATCGTAAGCTGCGCCGATGAAATCGTGACGTGACGAATATCGATCGGAAGTCCCGTGAGGATTCCGACGATGGGCGCGAACGCGAGGAGAAATCCGATAGAGACGTTACCGCCAATGCCTGAGGCGTTTCGCAAAAGCCACGCGCCAATCTTCTTACAGCGCTCCTCACCCAAGAAGTCGTTGAGAGTTCGGTGATGCGCGATCGCTTCTGGGAGCTGGCGGTAAATCACCAAGTTTTGCAACCATCCGGCACAAAGGCTCGAGAACCACAAGAGAACGCCGGCGATGGAGGCGTAAAGTAAGCTCGGAGTTTCCCAGGGATGCAAACTATGAATCACCTTTTGGGCGTAGGCAGGAGAAAGCGGACCACTCCCGGTGATCGCCTTATAGATCCAGGAGACAATGAAGACTCCGGGCATCGCAAAACCGACGTTCCCGACGGCTGCGATAAATTGCGAGCGGGTGATGCGCGTGACTTCTTCTACGAACTCTTCAAGTTTCTCGCGGCTCATGCGTGAACTCAAACGCTCGGCGAGCGCCGCGGCGGTCATCGAAGGTTGCTTCGTGGCGAGTGAAGCGCCCGTAAAATGCATGAGCATGAAGGTCGTGCTGTAGTTGATGCCGGAGAAGAGCCCTTCGAAGAACACAGGAAGTTTTAGCGACGAGATCATGAACTTCAAGAAAGTGGATGGAACCATCCACAGTCCACCACCGCCGCCGGAGCGAAGCATCGCCCAGTACTCTGAACGAGTTCGCGTGATGTAGTGCTCGCCGGTCTCGCCCGCGTGTTCAACTAACTTACGCGCAAAGATGTCGAAGTTCATTTTCAAAAGTAAGCCGACGGAACGTCGATGGCTACGCACCCGCACCGTATCCACGAGCAAGTCTCTTGCGAGCTGCGATCGCTCTGACATTCCCGTTTCACGGCTCGCGATCTTCAACAGGAGTTCCAGGCGGGACATGAGGCCGGCGAGTGTCTCAAGGCGGTAAAGCAGCGCGAGAGACACTCCGCTCGTCTCAATACCACGGTATGCAAGGTCAACGCTCGCGCGGCACCAGGCGAGATAACGTAGGGCTTCGGTGATTCGCTCGGATTTGTTGTCGCCGGTCATCGACTTCACTAATTCTAAGAAAGCCGAGCCAGCTTCGGGCATCTCACGAAGCCGAGGACGTAGCTCAGGCGTTAGCGCGAGCGCCGCGATCTGAATCGAAATATTGGCTAGCGCTTCGTCGACGGAAGCCATGAGCGAAACGCGAACGGCCTCCATCGTTTCATCGGACCACTTCAACGTTGCGATTAGTTTTTCCCAGTCATCGAACGGCATGGCCTCGAGCCATTCGACGTCATCGTCGTTGAAGACGACTTCGACCGAGTATGAAAGTTCCGCAGGTCGCGGGACCGGAGGAAAGAATTTGTTCGATAGGCGGCGAAAGATCTCGGAAAAGAAGCCGCTCTGCTCGGTGAGTTCCGTTTGCGCGAAGAGTGCCGAAGCGTCGGATCGCGAGAGAAGCGAAGCTACGATTTTTGAGAACTCTTCACGTCGCTGTTCGTGCCGCTCCAAAAGTTGGAGCAAGAATCTCATGCGTGCAAGCGATGCGCGTCGAGAGCTTCCTTCAGGGAGAGAAAGTTTAGGACCACGAAGCCAGACGACGAGGCGAGCGAGCCACAAGATACGGTCTTGCATAGGCGCGGCGGACTCGGCCAAAGCAAAGATCGTCGTCAGATCTTTGTTAGGGTCACCTAGGCGAAGCCATTCGCGAAGACGTCGTGATAAGGCTTTTCCGGGAACTTTTCTTCGTGGACTTTGTGTCGCTGTCATTGCCGAAAATCATAGTGAAGGAAGACGTCTACGTCACTAACGCTGGAGCAAAACTCGCTCAAAGATCAGGACTTTGTTTTTTTGTTCGCGATTTTTCGGAATCGAGGTAGCGGCGCATGATCTTTCGGGCCGCGCGTAAATCCTCCGGATCGTAGTCCGTGAGTGCTTTTTCTTTCCTCTGATAGTGATAAGTGAACCGCGAAGTGAGGTAAACGGATTTTAAACGGGACTTCGGGTGCTCGGTTAAAGCGGTAAGCCAATTCTCAAGAGTGACAGGTTCATAAAACATCGAAGGATCAAAGACCCAAAGCGTACGTTCTTTTCCGTCGTCGACGACGATTACGGGAGCTACGTGGAAACCCCAAACAACGCCGCCGTTTTCAGCTTTGTCATTGGCGACCCGGAACGATCCGTGCGCAAAAACTTTCGCCGTTAGCACGCGCTTTTTTTCGAGCTGAAAAGACATTTCGTGCGCACGCGCGTAGCAACCGTCTTCGGGGAAGCCGAAGGGAATGTCCGCTCGCGAAGTGAGTTGCTGGAAGAGCTTCAAAGCATACTCATCGTTGACGACCGTAAGCTCCAGAGGCTTACCACGGAAGTCCTTAGTTTTGAGTCGGCCTAATGGCTTTTCCCCCGCGGCTCTCGTGTTCGCATCCAGCTTGCAACGACAATCACCTAAGGTTGAGTTGAGGGCCCTAGCTTTTTGTCGAGCGGCTTCTTGAGAATTGGATTTCGATACTGATTTGGGTGTGGTTTGTTCCAGATCCGTTTGTTGATCGTTGGCTAGCGCACGCATGGATCCAAAAACCGCGGCCAGAGTCACCGCCAAGAAAGAATTTAAGATCAATCGCGCCGTAGTCCGCATACAGATCTTATCGGCGGCCGGAGGCGCAATCTTTTGGCTGAGCCCGGCTCATTTAAAGCAAATGAACCGCGTCGACGTCGACGTTGATTTTAACCGCCGGGGCGACCCAATCTTGATTTTCGACAAGCTGACGGCAGAAAGCCCCGAGAGCCGCCGCATCTGGTCCTTTGACGAGGAGTTGCCAGCGATGTTGATTCCGGATCTTCGCCATCGGCGCTTGGGCTGGTCCGAGAATCTCGATAGGCGCATAAGCTGGATTGCGCGACTGCAAGGTTTGCGCTCGCGTGCGCAACTGCTTGGCGGTCTTCTTGACCTTCTCAAGATCGAGACCCTGAACGCGGAAGTTCACGAGCCGCCAGTAGGGCGGGTAAGACAACGCCTCGCGGAATCCGAGTTCAAACGCAGCATACGCTTCGTAGTCATGTGCAACGGTGTAGGTGATGCTTGGGTGATCAGGATTATAAGTTTGAATCAATACGCGACCAGCACCCTCATTGAGGTGGCGACCCGATCGGCCAGCCACCTGCGTAAGGAGCTGGAAGCTTCGTTCGGAGGCACGTAAATCCGGAAGGTTGAAACCAACATCTGCAAGCACAAGCCCCACGAGTGTAAGGCCGGGGAAGTCGAGACCTTTCGCGATCATCTGCGTCCCGACCAAGATATCGACTTCCCGATTCTCAACTTCTTTGATCATGCGCTCGAGATCTTCACGAGTACCGATCTCGTCGCGATCCATGCGGGCGATGCGAGCCTCAGGGAAAAGCCTTGCGAGATCTTTTTCGATCGTCTCTGTTCCGAGGCCAATTGGTTTCGGTTCACCATCGGGACAATCCGTACATTGCTCGGTCATCGTCTCGTGGTAATCGCAGTAATGACAAAGGAGATGGCTGCGCCCATGAAGCGTTAACTTCACCGCGCAATTAGGACACTCGGGTACGTAACCGCAGTCAGGGCACACGACAGCTTGCGCGATGCCTCGACGGTTGAGGAAGAGCGCGGCTTGTTCTTTCTTCTCAAGAGTTTCGGTAATGGCTTGGTAGAGCGGTTCTGTGAGCCAAAAAGGCAGATCCGACTCTCCTTTTTGTCTCCGGAGATCTTTGACTTCGCGAAGATCGACGACTTCGATCGACGGGAGAGCTCGATCGGCAACGCGCGCTTTGAGTTGGTGAAGTTTGTAACGACCACTTTGAGCATTGTGCCAAGTTTCGAGGCTCGGCGTGGCGGAGCCCAAGATCACTGGGCAGTTGCTGTACTTCGCGAGCATCACCGCGGCATCGCGAGCGTGATACTTCAGCTTCTCATCTTGCTTGAAGCTCGACTCGTGTTCCTCGTCGATGACGATCATCCCGAGATTCGGAAGTGGGCAAAATAAAGCCGAGCGAGCTCCGATGAGGATTTGTTTTTTACCTTCCATCATCGCCCACCACTGCGTTGTCTTCTCGCGCGGGGTGAGATGCGAGTGAATCACGGCGACCGCGTCACCGAGACGACGCGCGAACCTTTCGATGAGCTGGGGAGTGAGCGAGATTTCGGGAACCAAAACGATTCCCTGGCGTCCAGCTTTAACCACGTCTTCCAGGAGTCGCATATAGATTTCGGTTTTACCCGATCCAGTTACGCCGTGAACGAGGTGAACGTTGAAGCCTGACGAGCTTTCAATGTCGCCGATGACTCGCGCTTGTTCCTCGGTGAGCTCTGGACGTTGATCCGCCATGAGGGTCGGTGTCACCGGCGCCTTGTTTGACTTCCGGAGTTTTTCTTTCTTTTCGAGTGGAGGAAAAGCCATCTCCGTGACGTTTCCGATCGGATGCGCGTAGTACCGTGCAAGCCACTCGAGCCACTGCAAGAAAGACTCATGCAAAACGGGTCGAGACTCATCGAGGCTTATGATGTTCTTTAGCTCGAACTTTCCATCGGGGAGTGTCGGGCCAAGGAGTATTCCGGAAACCGTTCGTCTTCCCAGCGGAACGCAAACAGATGTTCCGCGCTTTAAGCGGGGATCAGCGCGCATCTCGGCCGAGACAGCGTAGGTTAACGCTGTCGGGAGCGGAGCTTCGACGGCAACTTTCCAGTAGGCGTTCGCAGGTTCCGCTTTCTCGCTCGAATCAACGGCGAGCGAAGAAAAACTCATCGGAACCTCGAGTAGAACTCCCTCACTTGGGTGAGATCAGGAAGACGCGCGGCCTTCGCGACAGCAGGCGTAACTTGGTTCGGATCCAACTGAGAACCAACTTGCGACGCAGGGATCTGCTTTACGGACACAACGCGAATTTGAACGGAGTTGTCGCCCCAGCTCACCGTGCGTTCGCGAGGAAATCGCAAATTCGCCGCGTAAGCCGAGTGGCGCTCGGCAACGACTTCCGCGTCGGTTGCAAAGCGGAGACGGCGAAGCGTAAACGAATCTTGTTCAATCCACGCTTGCGCATTCAACTTGCCTTCAGCTGGCGACGGCTCGCCGAAGATCCAAGTGACGACACCTGCAGTGCGCCCCAATCGGATGTACGGATCAGGCGTGTATTTGATTTGCTCGATTTTCGTTACGCGCGGTTTTTCGCGAAGAGCCTGCGGCGGAAGAATTCGAGATTTGACGAGTGAACCAAGGAAGGTGCGGCCTGAGCGGGCGTGAAAAAAGCCTTCAAGGAACTCGCCCGTCACCGGAAGAGTGCGAGTAGCTCCCGTCAAATCACCAGATGTTCTTTTGCCGTCGCGATAAATGGCGTCGTAACGAATTGGGTCCGCTCCGGCTTTCGGAGCTGAAACCGAGAGACGCATGTTTTCGCCGTTTTCGACGATCCAGCGTTCGCGCAAGATGACGGGTTCCGTACTCGTGCGAAACTGCACGTCCTGCTCGATCACGTAGTAACCTTTACCGTGATTGCGAGCGAGACGACTTACGATCGTTTGCGACTGAGGAATGTAAGCTTGCGCAACGGAGGCAGTCACAGTCGTCAAAGCGGCCGCGAGCGTGAAGATGAATTTTTTTTGGGAGAGCAAAACTTCAATTAGGCGCATCTGGAACTCCGGACTTTTCTAGAGTGATCCACGACCTGATGCGCCCATCTCTCTCGTCGGTGCGACTGAAAAGGTTTCGCGAGCATCAAATCGTTTGCGCGAGCCTCCTCAGGTATTCGCGCAGACTTTGACTAAGCTCAGGATGATCCAGGGCGACTTCGATATTCGCCTGCAGGAATCCAAGCTTGTCTCCGGCATCGTAGCGGCGAGACTGGAAGCTACTTGCTAGCAGCCCTTGGCTCTTCGCCAGCTGCAACATAGCGTCTGTCAGCTGGATCTCGCCGTTTTTGCCGGGTTTGGTTTCCTCAAGATACTGGAAAATCTCGGCGCTGAAAACATATCTTCCCGGGAGAGCCCAGCGGCTTTGGGTCTGGCCCTTAGACGGCTTCTCGATGACATTGCGCACACGAATCGTTCCGTCCGCATTTTTGTCGCCCTCGACGATCCCGTATTTGTGAACTTCCGACTCTGGAACTTCCATCGCCGCCACTGTGGATAGACCTGTGGACGAGAATGATTTCGCCAAAGTTTCGGTTGTCGTTTCCTGATCGGCTTTGGAAATCATGATTTCGTCGCCGAGAAGAACGGCAAAAGGTTCGCGACCGACGATCGGGCGTCCGCAAAGAACGGCGTGACCGAGACCGAGTGGCTGTTTTTGGCGAATGCTGATGATGTTCGCCATCGAGCGAATTTTTTTGAGCGTCTCGACCATCTCGGTCTTGCCATCTTTCGCCAGCTTGTCTTCGAGCTCGTAGCTCACGTCAAAGAAGTCGTCGATCGCCGTTTTCTGTCGACCCGCGATCAGGATAATATCTTCGATTCCGGCGCGAACGGCTTCTTCCACGATGTAAAGGATGCTGGGACGATCCACGATCGGAAGCATCTCTTTAGGCACCGTTTTGGTTGCCGGTAAGAATCGCGTACCGAGACCGGCTGCGGGGATAATCGCCTTCTTAACTTTCATGGGAAGCTCCGCCAAAAACTGAAAACCGTTACTAAAATAAAATGAACGATGAAAACAGGATTCGGGCTGCCGAGCGAAACGATGTTCGCACGCAGCTCCCGCGTTTAAAAACGCATCAGCTAAGTAGCCACAGAATTTCAGTATCTGGCAAGGCGGACGATTTCGTTAGAGGTGCTTGTGATCATATTTAAACGGGTGAGGAAGGAGACTTGTCTCACCCCGAGACAACACTCGATCCCAAATCAAAATTTTGCCTAGCGAAAGGCCTCCTGACAGAAGATTCGATCAAATTGAACCGATACATCATTGACGCATGCTAGAATGAAGCAAGCACTCAGTCATGGTGTTGGAGTTCCCGAAATGATCAAGAGTCGCAAAGCTTTGGCTTGGAAACTCAGTTCCCTCGCGATGGGCGCATTTGCCATCGTTTCGTTTCAGAACTGCACGCAACCCGCGCAAGTCGACACCTCGAGCACCGACGATAAAACCGACTTCGCTTACGAGGCCAAGCTCGATCAAGTGGCGTACATGTCTTGCCCGAAGCTCAAGCCGGCTGAGGGAATCGATCCTGACACTGATTCTTACTTCAGCTTCCGCGCGGGTGCTTACAAAGACGAAGGTTTGGCTATTAAGGATAGCTTCTTTCAACTTCATTCGAAGAAAACTCCCGAGCGCATCGCCGACACTCTTTCAAGAAGTAAGGCGAATAAATCAACTGTTCTGCAACTCGCTATTCGTAAAACGGGCGATTTAGATTCCGTCATCTCCGTTACGGGCGCTGCTAAACAAGCACGCGATTTCTCCAACCTGCTTCGCGAACTTGGAACGATGGAGATGAGCACGCATCTCGTGTACACCGGTTTGGATTATGAAAACGCCATGTTGACCGGAAAAAAAGTTCGCTTCGTTCGTGATGAAACACGCGCGGGTGCCCGCATGGAGGGAAGCCTCTACTTCGGGGAAGCGGAATCGATCGCCGCCGATGTTCGCAATAACTATCTCGGTTCAGGTACGGCAATCCTCGCGCTCACATTCTTTCAGCCGGCCGAGGGTGGAACGCGCACGACGGATGTTCGTTCGCCTTACACGATCTGGCCCGAGAAATACCGTCGCGATCCAGGGACCGCGTACGGAATGGGCTACAACTTAGGATTCAAAAAACCAGATGGAGCCGTAGGTTTGATGGATCGTGATCCCGCGACGGGTGCGTTGAGGACTCCTGCGAGAGAGCTTGAGGCTTATCCCACTGCGTGGATGATCAGTGTCGCGGAAAAAAACCTTCTCGTTCCCGGGGACAAAACCGGAATTCGTCCGTGGGTCTGCAAGCCTGAGTGGCGCTTTAAGATCATTCGGCCAGAAGACACCACCGCCGCAGGTTGCACGCGGACGCACGACCCTGAGGTTCTTACTGAGGATCAAAAAAGAGTCCGGTTTAGTATCCGCACAGAAGATTTTTACATCGATTGGACCAATAGGTGCATCATTCCCAAAAAAGGTGATCGTGGATGTTACGGCAACTTGAAGTACGTCGAGTACAATCCTGCCTCGGCTGAAGGTTGCGATAAGAACTCAAACGATCAAACGAACTCGAACAAGAGTCGTGTCTGCGTAGCATGGGCTAGTATTTGCGCTCGTCAGTGAGCGCTGTTTGACTTCTTCCTTCCATTTGCAGTCTCATCATTCCTTGAGCGTGGCGATTTTCGCGTCGCCTCGAGGATTTCGTCCATGTCCATGTCTGTGTCTATGGGTGGCGCATGAGAAAGCACGTACTTCATCAGCTCGTCTTATTCACTCTAACTATTGCGATCCTGATCTCGGTGTATGAATCGCGAGCGCAGGTTTTCATCGGTCCGGCTTCCGCCGCGTTGGGTGCGGGCGGACGCGCCGCTGTTGATCCTGGCGAAGCTAGCTTTTTGAACCCAGCCGCCGTGGCTTTGATTCAGCGCTACCACGTCTCGGGATTTTTCGGGATCGGGAAGCGTTCGGACGAAGGCGAGTTCACCGAGTGGGGAGCGTTGATCGCGGATGGAATGCCCGACACGCTTTTCCCGGGTGCCGTTTCTTTTGTGCGTCGGCGAGTGGATCTCGCGGGCGGCGGAGGGGATACGCAAACCGACATTCAACTCTCGGCTGCCGGATTGATCGGTAAGCGCTTCGCATTTGGTTTGAGCGGGCACCGCCTGACGAATCAGCTCTTGGTTCGCGACGTCGGCTCCGAGTACACGCAGTACAACATGGGACTCGGCGTGCTCTTCGTAGCCAACGCGAACATCGGGCTTGCGGCCACGATCCAAGATCTGCTTCCCGGTGACAGTGCCGTTCCGGATGCTGTCCGTCTCCGTCCGACATACGGGTTGGGACTCAACTTTATTTACGAGAAATTTTTCCGCGTTCGACTTGATCTTTCTCGTCCAGACGCAAACAATCCTGAGCGGCGCATTAATGTTTCGGCCGGCATCGAGTCGGTCTTTGCGGACATGCTCGTGGTGCGGTTAGGTTCGTTCTGGCGGGAATCGGCGGATCAGACCTACGTTACGGCGGGTTTGGGCTATAAGGGTCCGCGCCTTAGTCTCGATTACTCCTTCCAAAAGGACACTCGGAATGCGGATAATCAGAGGCATCTCATTGACTTGTGGATACCGCTTTGATAGACGCGGTGTTTCTGTATTCAAAAGACCCAGGGGGAAATCATGGCTTCCAAAACAATGCGGACCGAAACCGTTCGTGAGCGCAAGGTTGCAAGACGCGGTAGAAAGCGTAAAGCAGCTCTTCGTACGAAAGGTTCGACGAAGTCAGCAAAGTCGCTTTTCGGCGATAAGTAAGTATTAGCGATTTTGCGCCTTCATGGCTCAATGAATAAAAAAGCCGACCCTATGGCCGGCTTTTTTATTTGTCTTTGATCGTTGTCTTATTGATTCCGACTCTCAACGAGCTGTCAAAGTCCGGGCGCTTTTGCGGATTCTGGATTCGGGCTTTGCCCGAGTTGGCGACGTAGCTCAGCCGGCGCGTTCTGCGCATCTCCCTTCAGACTAAATTGGAAAGACTTTCGGACGAGCGCGGTTTGGCGATCGGGCGCGAACTTCCATGCTCTGAACGTTTTCAAAGCGGCCGAATCCATTAAGGCTGAACCCGACGCTCGTTCGAGTTGGACTTCGCTCACGATCCCGTTTGCTTCTACTTTGCCGACAACGACGGCCAGGCCCTCATGACCGCGAAGGCGGTCTTGTTGCGGATAAGCAGGCAGCGGATTGCCAGGAAGAGGGCGACGAAGGCTAGCTTCGACAATTGGAGAGCCCTGGAGGCCCGCAAAAGCTCCGGAGCCTTGGCCGTTGCCGGCGCCCGTTCCGGTACCAGCAGAACTCTTTCCTGCGCCGTTAGCGGGCTGATCGATGTTCGAAGGTGCGCTTGCGCCCGAAATTGTTCCACTGGCTGGGCTTGCTGTCATCGGCTCAGGCTTTGAAGCCGCGTTCGTGGCCGCAGCTCCGCTTGCGCTCGCTGCTGCCAAAGGGGCCGCGGCTGTTTCAGCCTCCGGTTCGCTGTCGACGACTGACGGCGAGAGCATTTCCGGTTCAGGTTCGCTTCGCTTCTCAGACTCTTCGTTGAGCTCTTCGCGATAAGCTTCTTCCTGAGTGGGTGCGTTTGACGGGATCCACTCCGGATTGTCCTCCGTTTGGGGAGCCGAGCTTGTCTCAATAGGGGGAAGCTCTTCGCTAGTCTCAACGATCGGCTGCGGAGCCGGCTTCGGCTTCGCGACTTTTGCGACAGGCTTCTTCACGGGCTTCGGTTTCGCAACCGGCTCAGGTTTGGGCTGCGGAGGAGCCTCGACGACTTTCTCTACCGGCTTTTGGGGTTCAGGTTGTGGATCGGGTTTAGCCTCAACTTTGGGTTCGACCTTCGCTTCAACTTTGGCTTCTGTTTTAAATTCCGGTTTGTTTTCTATCGTCGCAGCGACCGGAATGGCTTGCTCGTCATCCGCGTTTGCCAACAAGGGTTGTTTAGGTTCGCCCGATTCGGTCGTTGTGGCCGATTCTGTTGCGCCCTCGTTAGGCGATGCACCTGCTGCTTCGAGGTCCACCACCATCGTATTCTCGCCTCCGTTTTCAGGAGCACCTTTGATGCCGGCTTCTTTCACGGTGGTGTCTTGAGACATCATCAACGAGGCAAGAAGGCTTGAATGGACAAGCAGCGAAAGCGCAATGAATCCGATCGACTTGGCTTTGGTGCGTGGGCTCATACTTTTACCTCTTCCAACGCGAAAAAAGAGAGCGAGACACTAGGAATGCTCGAGGTGTTTCAAACTTCGCGCCAGGCTCACAACGCGCTCTTCAAGGACTAGAATCATGAAGTGACGATTCTGAGCCTCATCACAAAGTGGTTTCGTGAAAGATTTTCTGATGTGTCTAAAACTCAGTCTGCGCCGATAAGAAAAAGCGTCGTTGTGCTTCGGGAAACGCATAGGTGAGTTCTCTCGCGACATCAAAAACGTTGAGGATACCACCGCGCCAGCGCCAGTTCTCTCGCTGATGAGTCACGGTCAAATCGACCGTTGTCCACGGAGGCAACTCCTTTAAAACATTGGATGGAGTTTCACGATCGAAGAACGAACTCCAATAAGTCAGGAGCGTTTCAATCTGCGTTTGGTGAAAGGTGCGCGCAATTTTTAAAGTCGCCTGATGCTTGGGGGAAAGGCGGAGCGGCTCGTTCAGCGTTTCGTTCTTCGCTTCGAGGAAGTTGTAGCCTGAGCCAAATGTCCATCGATCGAGGGAGTAGCTTACACCAGCTTCTACACCTTTCGCGGTTGCGCGACCGGAGTTCACCTTTGTGGTCGCCATCGCGCTGGCAGCTACCGTATCGAAGAGATCTTCGTAAGCTATATGGTAGGCGGCACCTTCTAATTTGAATTTGTTTGATAACAACGGCGGCTCAAGTTGGAATCCGATCTCGAAAGACTGAGATCGCTCCGGGAGAAGAGACTGGTTGCCTTTAAAGAAGCTTACGTCAGCAAAACGATCCGAGAGTGAGGGTGCGCGAAAGCCTTCCGCGTACGTGATCCACTGACGGCCAGTGCCCACGCTTCGTAAAACGCCTACTGCCTTGAGGAAATCTCCGGTTTCGGCGCGATAACGAATCGCGGGTTGAAGAGCGATGGATGGTGTTAATGAGATTTCAAACGTTTCGCCGATCTCGACGTCGTTTTGGTTCAGGCGTGAATCACCTAAATAGCTTGCGGCAAGGGTGTCCCACTTCACGTCAAAGAATGTGCGGCTAACCACGAAAGCGTCGAGCCCAACCTGCAGATCAGCGGCGAGCGAGGAGCGAGTTGCGACCGAAGTCGATTGAAAAGTCGTGTCGCGATCGAAGAGTCCCCACTGCCTGACATCCGCTAACCGAATGGAGAGTGAAACAGAATCCGCAACGTCGTTTTGCACTTCGACGGCAACGAGGGAGCCCGTGTTGTCGAAGGACGTAGCGTACGGAGCGTTGAGGGGACCAGGATTCTCTCCAACAGACTTTGCGAGGAGAAGTCGCGGACGAACTTGCACATTGTCGAGGCGAAGATCCCAAGCCGCATTTAGGCGGGCGGTCTCCATCGCACTGTTGTCACGATTGCCTTCGCCGAAGCCCGTGACCGAGCGATAAGGGTAACGACCGTTTCTTCTTTCGAAATATCCGGAGATGTGTCCAGGTGAGTCGCTGCTTCCGAAGGGAAGTGCTCCATACAAGCTCTCGTTTGCACGAGCTGCGTTGTTGTACAGGCTTCCGGAGGCCCGAAGAGTCGGGCGTTGCACACGCGCGACTCGGTGGTCAACAGCTCCCGCCATGGCCGAGGTTCCGTAAAAGGCCGAAGCGGGACCTTTGAAAAGACGAACGGATCCGATGCTCTCCTGCGGGATGAAGAGATCCGATGCGCCAATTCCATCAGCTAAGTTGAGGGGAACACCTTCGTAAAGTTTTAGAACTCGATCGGCGGCGGCAGAGCCGCGAATTGAGATTGTGGGTGATCCTGCCTCGCGCGCTTGTACGCCGGGAACGGAGTTGAAAATTTCCACGAGAGTTTTTTCATTTCGACTCTCGGTTTCGTTCGTGAGTTCTTGTGACGGCCAGAGTCCCGAGCGATCGCTGAACGCTTGAAGCGGCGTTGCTGAAATGACTTCAGTTGGTTGAGTCTCGATCGACTGGGAATAGGCGAGTTGTGAAGTTGCGAAGAGGATCGCGAAAGACGCGATCCTCACGGTGTAGGCACGGTTGCGAATCATGTCGCCTGGGATATCAGATCCGCAGGCACGGCGCCAGCGGCGATCGCTTTCGCCAGGCGCAAGTGATCGGGATGGCCAATGATGCGGCCAATTTCTTCCATCGACTTCGGATCAGGCGAGCCAAGTTTTTCTTTTTTGAGCGCCATCACGCGATTGTAGTTATCCGTTACGACTGCGCTATCGAGCGTTTTATCAACGAGGGCTTTCTCGATCGCGTCCATAGCGATGACGGGACTATCGGGCTCATTGCAGTAGAGGAGCACGTTGGCACCGGCTTGAATCGCCCGGACCGCGATCGTTGCTTTGTCGTAATTCAACGTGAGTGCTTTCATGTCGAGATCATCAGTGATGATCAAGTTGCGGAAACGGAAGCGCTCGCGCAAAAGCTGGCGCAAGAAGATCTCGCTTAAAGAGGCGGGCCACTCGGGATCGATCTTTGGGTACTTGATATGCGCGGCCATCACGAAATCGAGCCGGGCGCGAAATGCTTTTTTGAAGGGCTCAAGTTCGATTGTGTCGAGTTCTTCGAGCGACTTCTCTTCAATCGGTAAATGTAAGTGGCTATCGAGAAGTGTGTTCCCGTGCCCTGGGTAGTGTTTTGCACATGGAAGAATGTCGGCTTTGATGTAGCCGCGAACGAGGGCGGAGCCGAGTCGCGCAACGGCTTCGGGTGAAGTTGAGAGTGACCGATCGCCGATGACCGTGTTCTGCGGATTCGTGAACACATCGAGGCAAGGAGCAAAGTCGAGATTGATGCCAACGGCACGAAGCTCTTCACCCATTGCTTGTGCAAATCGGAAAGCAACCGATGTCGAATCGATTTTGCCGATGTGAGCAAGCGCGGGCCATTTTGTGAAAGGCGCTTTCAAACGGTGAACACGGCCGCCTTCCATGTCGATGCTGATGAAAAGCGGTGCTTTGTCAGCCATGCGGCTGCGGAGTCCTTGGATCTCGGCCGAAAGAGCGCGCACTTGTTCGGGACCTTCAACGTTGCGGCCCATATAGATAATGCCGCCAATATTATTCTTAACGATGAAGTCGGCCTCGTCTTTCGTGAGCGAGAGGCCTTGAATACCCATGATGATTTGTTGTCCGATTTGGTTCCGCACTGAACCCTCACTTCTCTGCAGATATTTTATTTGCCCGATGATTTTTCCGCCGATTTTTCTGGCGGTTGACCTTTGATCATGATGCCTTGTCCCTGCGGGACGCCTTGATGTTTCGGAGAAACATTTGGATCAATAGGCGGATTCGAATTGAGCTGCTTTTGTTTTTCTGGGCTCGCGGTTCCAGAGCCTTGCAGTGTATTTACGGAAGGCTGAGTCGCCGCAGGTGCTGAAGTCACAGCCTCCGCAGGTTTATCCACAGATCTGCGTGCAAGAGGGTTGTCGATCGCCCGCGGGACAGATCCAAAAACTTGAGCGATGGTTGCCGATGGGAACGACTGACCCGCCGTAGCTTCTTGTACGTTCGCGGCGAGTTCTGTCGCGACTTTTTGAATGGGTGAGCGCGTGGCAATCACTTCGCCTTTGTAAGTGACGAAGCTGATGAACTGCGAGTCCTTAAAAGTATTCAGAACTTTGTAAGTGTTCACGCCGACCACGGTTTCTTCTTTTTCGATGTAAGCTTCACCTGCGTGGAGGGCTGCGTCCTCTTCGGCGATCGCTTGATAAGAGTAGCGTGTGCCCTTTTTGATTCCTTCTTTTCCCTGCAACATCACGTACGCGAGAAATGAAGCAAGAAAACTCCCTTTCGGGATTTTACGAGACACATTTTGTTTGCGACCGCTATCCGTGATCACCGCGGTCATCATGTCAGTTTTAGGATTGAATTGAGCGTCGATCGTTTTCGTCTTGTCGCCGTTGAGTTCTGTGTACTGATAGGCGATCGGACGGAGAGTGGAAGTCGAACGAGCTTTGATGCTTTCGGTGACGCTCCCTCCACCCGCGCTGACTTTCAGGAACGAGGTCGAAGTGAACTCTTGTTTCTTCGGGTCGAATTCGTAGCGCTGAATCACGAAGCCGACGTGCACACCTTCGATCAGGACTTTTGAATAGCCTTCGAAGAGTATGTCCGCCGAAGCAGGCCGGGACCAAAGAAGAGCGAATGAAATGAAGCTTAAAAACGAAAGAGCGAAGTGTCTCATCATGAGACGGGACGAACGTCCCTCGAACACGACCATGGTCCACATCTCCTGGGTAGATGTCTGTGGTAGACGCCTAAAGCAGACGCAAGCTTACCTGCGAATGCAGCGGCTCAAGACCAGCGACTGGCAATTCCTTCTGCACAATCAGATCTCGAGACTTTACGAAGGATAACAGTGAAACCACAACGCGTCCACTTATGGTACGATTGAGAACACGCCACATCGTGCGAATCAGATCGAGCGGAGCTCATGGATCGGAACGCGAGTCAAAAACCATACGGATGGAAGACCATCTTGCTCAACGAGACGGGGCAGATGTCGATCTTCATCGCCTTGATCTTCCAAGTTCTGTTTGTGTTCTTCGCGATGGTCATCAACGTCGGCTTGCTTGTGCACGACAAAATCAATCTACAAAACGCCGTCGATCTTGGGGCGTATTACGCGGCTCAAAAACAAGCCGAAGTTTTAAACGAGATTGCCCACATCAATTATCAGATTCGCCAAGATTATAAGTTGCTCGCGTGGCGCTACCACGTGCTCGGAACTTTGGGGCGCCAGGGTTCAGGTAGTCCTACAGATCAAACGTTACCGCCGGCACGGAAGTCGAATGGCGGAGCACTGACTGATAAGGCTTGGAAAAATCCTGGATACCAGGGCAACCCGGAAGAAGAATATCCATCTGTTTGCGTTGCGAACGAAATGTGGGATGAGCTTACGGAACGTTCTCCAGAGGCGGAGAACTATTGTTTTCGACGATACAATCAACCCGTGCCAATGATCCCCGATGTCGAGGTCATTGCGGGCTTTGTTCCCAGCGTCCAAGAATCCGCTGGATTTTCAAAAGAAGCTCAACGGCAGCAGCAGTACAGCTGTCGAAACGCTGCAGTTCTCAACTGGGCATTCACCATGCAGATGATCTACGCGTACAAACTTTCCGTCGGTACGCGGAAAACGATCCTGTGGGAAATGCGTAAGAATCTGATCGCGAAAGACATTAAAGATCGGAAGAACGAGTCAGTTCGTGAGGGTGTGAAAAACACGATCTTAAAGAACCTAACTTTCGGAAACCGCCAAGGGTTCGATGAACAATCGTTTGATGTCATCAATGGACTTGCCGAAAATCAATGTAGTCAAGCCGATGGTGAATTCCTAATCCCCGAGATCCGCACGGCGCCGCTGCTCTTCTATACGTACTCGGATCCCGATTGCCAAAACTATCAAATGCGAGGCCAAGCTGCCGTTGAGGGCCTTGATCCCGGTGAACTGCAGAAATGGGACCCCACGGGGCTCATGCGAAATCTCGCTAAAGCTGAACCTGAGCCGACCAGTGCGTTTCACTCGTCCCTTGGTTTTGAGAAAAATCCGTGGTGCATGGCCTATATGGGTGTGAAGGCAAAAACGAGTACTTCGAAACCGTTCTCACCTTTCGGGGCACCTATCGAGCTCGAAGCACGCGCGTTCGCGCAACCCTTCGGAGGTCGCATCGGCCCATGGTATAAAGAAAGATGGTCACGATCTTCGCCGATGTCGGCGCAAGGTGATCGCCTCGATAAACTCACGACACCACGAATGCTCCCTGGTGGCGCGCTCGACGAATCCAAGAAGCTCGATCGCCTGCCGAACTATTCTCGATATCCCGGCGACGCTCTTGGCATCACCTCTGAGATCACGATGGGCGCTCAGCGACACATCTTCACGGGCTACGCGAGCGCGGGAAAAGGGAGCAAGCTCAAGCTCGCGTACTACACGAGTTTTGATAATATTCCGGAAGTCGGCGACTCACTGGCCTACAACAAACAGAATGGGCAACAGCTAAACCAATTCAAATTGCGCCAAGCCGAAATCTCTGCGGTCACACCGGATCTCTTTGATGCCACTTATTATTCGATCGATCCCGATGTTGCCCAAGCCTACGTTGCGGCAACGAATGGACCAGACCGTTTTCAAAACGTCCCGGCGCTCTTCGGTCGCAAGGTAAAGCAAATTCCCGATCTCGGCGGAAGAAACGATCAAGAGGAGCTCGCGAAGTTCAATACCCAAAGCCAAATCAAACTCTCCGTTCAAGATGGCGGCCTTGATCAAAGCATCATGGGGAAACTCTACTACGTCGTTAGACAATGGGAACATTTGTTGACCGCATGGGCTCCTCATCGAGCGATGAACTTCCAATTCCCTAACGAGCGCTTCGGTAAATGCGAGTCCCCCGCCAGCGAAAAGCTCGTGATTCCTGGCAAGTGCCACGTGGGCGGCCGTACGGGTTATTCCGTTCGTTTGATCTCTAGGGCGTACCTAATGTTTCAAAATTGGAAAATCGGTGGCGACGGTGAGGCTGAGGGCGGCATTCTCAATCCGCCCAAAGAGGATTTCTGAGTTCTAGGCGCCTAGAAAGTACACACCTGCCGAGGCAGCATACACCCTCGAAAAAATTCAGCTTTTCTCGATGTTCGTCCTAAGGCGGGCGTCCCCGAAACCCGATATGATTTAGGTATCCCCGGGGGAATTATGAAGTCGTTCGATCTTGGATCCCATTTCAAGTTCGCGTTCCCGCTTCTCACTTTTTTTTGTTTAGTATTCCTCGCCACCGATGCGAAGGCTCAGGCTACCTACGAGCAATGTAAAGAAGCCGAGCAAACGGCACTGAAAGCTTGCACAACGCAAGATATGCAAGCCGGCATGAACCCCCAGCAACAAATGGCTGGACAACAGCTCATGCAACAAGCCAATCAAGCCAACCAACAAGTTGGGCAAAACGGTGCGTCTCAGGGATCGCAATGCCAAAACCAGGCGGACCTTTCCAAAATTCTTTCTGGATTATCAGCTTTGAAGGGCGGAGCCTGCGTAACGACGATTGAAAACTGCACGAGCACTTGCGAGGAGTTTGCAAAGCAAGCTGAAGCCTCTCAAGACCAGAAGAAGAGATCTGAGGCCGGTCAAGCACGCAAAAAGATGAAGACGTGCGAAAGCATGAACCAAAATGCGGGTCAGGCTTTCGCGCAAGCAGCATCGCTCATGGCCGGCATGATGGCTAACCTCCAATGTGCTCAGAACTCGGCAACCCAACAAACCCCGGGCTCGCCGACGCCGGTGCAAGACTGTTCAAATCCTGAATACGCGAAAACAAATATTATTTGTATCTGCCAAAACGATCCAAAGAACGCCATGTGTTCAAAAGGTGAGTCCTTCCAAGGTGGAGTTCAAAGTTCAAGCGGATCTCTTGGTGCGAGCCTCCCTGGTTTCACTATGGACGACGATCTGGATTCAGACGGCACCATCGTAACTCCCAATGATGCGAAGCCGGATACGGCACGTGGTTCAAATGCTCCCGGCCAAGGCGGCGGTGGCGGAATGCCTGCTGGCGGTAGTGGCGGTGCACCTGCATTCCAAGGTGGCGGTGACGATGGCTTCGGTCGCAGCAACGTCGATAAAAACGTTATCACCGGGCAAGCCGGTGGCGGAGGCGGCGCCGGCGGAGGCGCAGGAGCCTTCAGCGGCGGCGGTGGGGGCGGAGGCGGCGGTGGCCGTGGATCCGCAGCTCGCGATGCGAGCGGTGCATTCGACTTGAGTAAGTATCTGCCAAAAGGAAAAACGCGCGGCCTAGCCGGTATGTCCGTCACGGCGAAAGACGGCATCACGGGTCCGATGGGTCCAACGATCTGGGAAAAAGTCAGCACTCAGTACCAGAATCAAAAAGGGCGTTTGATCCAAGATCGATAACGAACCTTGAGAAGGCAAAAAGCAGATTTGAACTGAGGAGAAGACTCATGAAGAACAAGTTGAACCTTCAAGCACCAGCCTTTCTTTTGGCTCTTCTCATTTCTCACCCGGGATTTGCGAATCAGACCACCGAGGGCGGTTACACGCCTCCGATAAATCAGGGTTCAATGGGTGGCGCCGCAAACTCCGCAAAAGAAGCCGGCAATAGCCAGGCGATTGCCCAAGCGGCTTCCGCCGCTATGTCAGGTATGCTTGCCACGCAGTGCGGTCCGCAGAATCCCACAGCATGTGTGATGTCTGGCCTAGCTGCCGCACAAGCCGCAATGTTAGGTGGAAATAAAGAGGACTCAGACCGTTCTGCCGACGCATTCTCTACGAGTGGAGCAGGCGCTAACACCTACAGAACGGGCGACTCATCGGCCTCGACGATCAGCGCCGATATCAAAAATAAACTCGCTCAAAAAGGAGCGAAGATTTCAGCCGATGGAAAGTCAATCACGCTTCCGGACGGAAAGACGGTTCCGCTTTCATCGGGGGCTTCGGAAGCTGGTTTGAGGGCCGCTGGATTCAGCGAAATGGATATCGCCGCAGGGCGCGCGGCGCTCGCGGATGCACAAGCTCAAGTGAAAGAGAAAATCAAAGCCTTCAAACCGGCTCTCGATGCAGGTGGTGGCGGCGGAGGCGGTGGTGGGGGCGGAGGCGGACGTGAGACCGGCGGTGGATCCGCAGGTGGTTACAAATTCACAATGCCGAAACAACGGGGAAAGCCCTCGCTCTCCGGCATGACGAAAAACCTCGGAAACGATAAGATTGGCGTTGCCGCAGATAATATCTTCGATATGGTCACGCGCCGTTATAAAGAGAGCGACGCTAAACAAACTTTCTTGAAGAACTAAACCGGCAGGATGATCTCGTGCGAAGCTTTCCGGGAGCTGCTCACTCGCGCTCCCGGGAGCACCACGCACCGATCGATTTCGGCAGCCGTTTCAACCCGAGCTCCGCGACCCAGCACCGCAAATCCCTCGACTTGAACTTTCGAATCTAGCTGCGCTTCGCCGTCTAAAAGCACCTTGGCACCTGTGCTGGTCGAAATCAATCGAGTGCCCGGATTCCAGAACCGAGAGCAGATCGTACGAAGCGTCTTAGCGTCTTCCGTGTTTTGCTCATAAAGAGTGAGTGCGCCTTCAGTTGCCTCGAGAAAGTCTTTTGGATTCCCCGTCTCAAACCAGGTAAACGATCCAACGCAAACTCGAACACGCTCACCTTTATCGATAGCGGCCTTCAAAGCATCGTAAAGAATATTGCTTTCGCCATCGGGCAGATACTCAAAGACGCGATCATTGAGGAGAAGAAGCCCGATGTAATGATACCCTGTCAGTTCAGGGCCGAACTGCGTGCGGTCTTTCCCAAAACCTTTAACGTCGCCGTTTGCATCGGTCCAAACGCCGCCAAATTGAATGCCGACGAGGGGATGAGGCATCACTAAGATCGTTGCGAGGTTCATTTCGCTTCTGTGTTGATCCACGAAGCGCTTCATTGTTCCGGCTTCGCGCGGGAGAATCACTTCATCGCCGTTTGAAACGAGGAAGTCTCCGCCGCCCTTAAGTAAGTTCTTTGCTTTCCAAATTCCGCCGCCACTTCCAAGAGGCGCACCCGCTTCGAACGAGAACGCGACATCGCACTTCGAATGCGGAATCCGCATCGCGATTTCTTCTATTTGTTCAGGTTTGTGGTGAGTATTGAAAACGATCGAATCAATACCGGCTTCTTCCATCAATGCGATCGGATAGTAGAGAAGCGGAATATTCAAAAAGGGGACCGCTGGTTTGGCGAACAGCTCGGTCACGGGACGAAGGCGAGTACCAAGACCCGCCGAAAGAATCATCGCTTTCACATTCCCGCCTTACGCGACTTCGAACTTATTTTCGAAGACGCCTTGATCGCTCAAGATATCGTAGAACACCTTGTATGAATCAAACGTCGTGAGGCTTGTCTTCACTCTTTGAAGTGTCGGTGCAATGTACTTTAAATACCGAACGTCACTGCGCAAATTGTAGAAACTTGAGAAGCTTCCGCAAGCCTTAAAGCACCGTTGGATCGTTTGGATCTCGTAGATACGCATGAACTTCTCGAGCGAGATGTCTTCGAGTGGATGCGAGGCTTTGATTTCGCGACGTCGATCAAGGTAGTAACCAATGAGCTCGCGCGCGATGGGCTCATCCATGTTGACGTACGAGTCGCGAAGAAGACTGACGAGGTCGTACTGGATCGGGCCCAGACGTGCATCTTGGAAGTCGATGATCCGCGCTTTCCCGAACTTCAGCATTACGTTGCGAGAGTGGTAATCACGATGAGCGATGTATTTGGGCTCAGCGTGGAGGGTTTCGCAGATCTTCATGAAGACTTTTTCGAGTTCGCGCTTCTCGATTTCGGAGAGCTTGATCCCGCAAAGCTTGATCATTAAATGATCGCGTCCGTAGTTGAGTTCCCAAAGGAGTTTCTCAACATCGAATTCCATTTTGAAGGCCGTGCAGTCCGTGCGATCAAACGTCGACGGGTAATGCATCTTGATCAGCTCATCGATGGCTTGGCGATAAAAGGGCACAGCTTGCTGTTGGCTCTGGTTCTCCCAAAACTTGCGCTCGAGAGTGAGATCACCGAGATCCTCTTGCAAAAGCAGACCTTTGTCTGGTGCCTTCGCGATGATCTGCGGAACAGCAACACCGTGCTTAGCGAAGTGATCGCGAACGCTCAAGAAAGGGTAGCTGCCGTCGTCTTTGAAGGGTTCCCACGACATGAGAACCCAGGACTCTTGTTCAGCTACCACACGGTAGTAGCGACGTGCCGATGCATCGCCCGCAAGTTGAAAGATCTCGTAACCAGTTTTGCCGATGGCGGTATTCAGGAACGAGTCTAGCTCCTGGCGCGCCTCATCTGTAATTGGAGTCATATAAAAAGGCTCGCAAAGACAAACGAGA
>SXGS01654643.1_pt1 | contig 22052 bp, 19 predicted proteins | sample 3174681 | NCBI WGS metagenome assembly SXGS01 (sample SAMN11356861, study PRJNA531348) | freshwater metagenome | isolation source: freshwater sample F1-80 | place: China: Fuxian Lake, Yuxi | collected 2017-12-25
ACCGCGATGCTGTCGTCGCGGCGCCCGTCGTACTGCGCGGCCGCCGCCGGCGACGCCGCCCGGGTCTGGTCTCCCGCCCGCGCCGCCGAGCTGACCGCCGCGTTCGCGACGACCGGTCGTCCTCACGCCGCGGCCTCGGCGGCGTTCGTGACCGGCGCGATCGATCGCCGCGTCGCCGACTGGACCGCGATGCGCACCCAGGCCTGCGAGGCCACGCGCGTGCGCGGCGAGCAGTCCGAGGCGCTCCTCGATCGCCGCATGGCCTGCCTCGATCGCCAGCTCGGCGAGGTCGGCGCGCTGGTTCGCGTCCTGACCGACGCGCCGACCCCCAAGGTGGTCGATCGCGCCATCTCCGCCACGCTGGTGTTGCGCGCGCTCGACGAGTGCGCCGACGCCGAGGCGCTCATGGCCGAGGTGCCGCTGCCACGGGATCCGGCGGCGCGCGCCGCCATCGCCCGGGCCCAGGCCCAGCTCGCCGAGGCCGTCGCCGATCACGACACCGCGCGATACCCCGAGGCCAAGGCGCTGTTCACCACCGTGATCGAGCAGGGCCGCACGCTGGACCATGCGCCGCTCTTGGCCGAGGCGCTGTTCCGCAAGGCTCGCACCGACCACGAGCTCGGCGACGGCGAGAGCGCGGTCACCGCGCTCCAGGAGGCCGCGCTCCAGGGCGCCCGAGCCCACGACGACGCGCTGGTCGCCGACGTCTGGATCCAGCTGCTCTTCACCATGGGCGACCAGCAGGGCAAACACCTCGAGGCGCTGGCGCTGCGTCCGGTGATCGAGGCCGCGCTGGCTCGCGCCGGCGATCCGCCGATGGTGCGCGCCAACTACCTCAGCGACTCCGGCGTCATCCTCATGCTCGCCGGCAAGCTCAAGGAGGCCAAGGCGGCCCACGAGGAGGCGCTGCGCATCCGCACCGAGGTGCAGGGGCCCGACGGCGCCATGGTCGGCCGCTCGCACGAGGGCCTGGGCAACACCCTGGTCCGCCTCGGCGAGTACGCCCTGGCCCGCCCCCACCTCGAGCGTGCCGTCGCGATCAAGGAGCGGCTGGTCGGCACCGATCACCCCGAGGTCGGCGGTCGCCTCAACAACCTGGCCACCGCCCTCATCCAGCTCAACGATCGCGACGGCGCGCGCGCGCTGTGGAAGCGCAACCTCGAGCTGGTCGAGCGGGTGTCGGGCCCCGGCGCTCCCGGCACGACGGCGCCGCTGATCAACACGGCGATGTCCTATTACGGCGAGGGCCGCTACGACGAGGCCATCCCGATCTTCGAGCGCGGGCTGGAGGTGGTGATCAAACACAACGGCCCCCAGCACCCGCACGTCGGGCTCATCAGCACCGCGCTGGGCTCGATCGCCGTGGCCCAGGGCCGCTTCGACGACGCCCGTGCCCACTACGCGCGCTCGCTCGCCGTCGACGACGCGAGCCTCGGCCCCGACGACTACAACCGGGCCTACACCCTGGCCGGCCTGGCCTCGCTCGAGCTCGAGACCAACCAGCTCGACGTGGCCAAGGCCCACATCGATCGCGCCCTCGCCCTGCGCACCGCCGAGCTCGGCGACCAACACGAGGACGTGGCCGAGTCGATCGCGCAGCGCGGTGACTGGGCCCGCGCCGCCCGCGGCTGCGCCGCGGCGCTGCCCGACTACCGCCAGGCCCTGGCCATCACCGAAGGCGCGACCGGCGCGGATTCGCTCGAGACCGCCAACATGGCCTCGCGCCTCGGGGAGTGCCTGCTCGATCTGGGCAAGGCCGGCGAGGCCCTGCCGCTGCTCGAGCGCGCCGCCGCCATCGCCGCCAAGGCGGGCGGCCACGCCCAGGGCCACGCCGACACCGACTACTTCCTGGCCCGGGCGCTGGTGACGACGGGTGGTGATCGCGCTCGCGCCATCACCCTGGCCGAGTCGGCGCGCGCCGCCTATGTCGCCGGCCGCCGCCCCGACAAGGCGCGCATGGTCGAGGCCTGGCTGCGCGCCAACCCGCGCTGATACGATGGTGCGATGCGGTCTGCGATCTGGACGCCGTGGTTCGGGGTGCTCCTCGCGGCGTGCGCGCCGACGTCGAATCCGTCGTTCTTCGGTCCCGGCGCCACGCCCCCGCCGGGGGTGAGCGCGTCCGGCGCCGCCAGCGCCCCCGGTGAGACGACCTCGCCGCCCACCGACGACGGGGACGAGCGCCAGGCCGACTGGGCCCCCGCGCCCACGGCCGACGCCCTGACGCCGCTCGCCGACGCCGCGACGCCGCTCGCAGCCGTGGTGGCCACCGGACCGGAGATCGCCGTCGCCATCGCGGGTTGGCGCGCCCGAGCGCCGGCCGGATGGCAGGTGCGCACCCAGCGCGAGATCGACAGCCCGTCGCAGGAATCGCTCGTCCTGCTGACCTTCCGCCGTGGCGTCAACATCGAGAGCGCGGTCGCCGCGCGCCGCGACGAGCTGACCAACGCGTCGACCTGGAGCGCGATCGGCGCGGTCAAGATCGGGGACCGCGAGGCGGCGATCGCCGAGGCCTCGGGCGCCTCCGACGAGCGCGGCCCGTTGCGCTGGCGCGTGGTGTGGATCCAGGCCGACGACGGCGTGCTGGAGGTGCTCGGGGTCGGCCTGTCGGCGGAGGGCGACGCGACCCGCGCTCAGGTCGACGGCGTCGCTCGCACCGTGCGGTTCGTGGCACCGGTGCGCGGCAAGGTCGAGCTCGCCAACCCCTGTTACCAGTTCTACCACTCGAGCTTCGGCGTCACCGTCTCGCGCACCCTCGGCCTCGACGGCCAGGGCCACGCCCAGTGGGGCGGCTACGTCGGGCAGCTGACCACCTACATCTCGCCGACCGGCGCGCCTCTCGGCAGCACCTCCGGGTTGTGGCGGGCGGATCCCGATCGCGGCGTGTACGGCATCGAGGGCGACCAGCTGATCGTCCACTGGGACGACGGCCGGATCTCGACCTGGGCCATCCGCTGGAACGCCGGGCGGGTCGGCATGCTCGTCCAGGACGGCGATCCGTACGTGGCATGCTCGTGACCACCATGCGCATCCTGACGATGATCGCGGCGCTCGCGTGTGCCTGCGGCGGCAAGAAGGACCCGCCGACCGAGCCGCGCGGTGCCGACGACGCCGCGCCCGCCCCCGTCGCTGCCGACGCCTCGGTCGCGACCGCCGACGCGGCCCTGCCGCGGATCGATCGCCCCGATCCGCCGCGGGATCCCGGCCCGGCCCGCGTCACCCAGCTCTCGCTGGGCTCCAACTTCGGCTGCGCCCGCATGAGCGACGACACGCTGCGCTGCTGGGGCGACAACGGCTGGCACCAGCTCGGCGTCGATCCGGCCACGACGACGCCCGGCACGGTGGTGACGCCGCCGGTCACCGACGTGGTCGAGGTCGCCGCCGGCTACGCCTTCACCTGCGTGCGCAAGCGCGATCGCCGGGTCTGGTGCTGGGGCTACGATCTCAACGGCGAGCTGGGCGCCGCCAGCGGCGTGACCACGCACGTGCCGGTCCAGATCGCCCGCATCGAGGACGCGATGGCGCTCGCCGCCGGCATGCGCGGCGGATGCGTGGTGCGCACCGACGCCACCGTCGGGTGCTGGGGCGACAACACCTACGGCCAGCTCGGCGATGGCACCACCACGCCACACCACGGCCCGACCCAGGCGCTCGTCGACCACGCCAGCGCGGTCACCGTCGACGGCGACACCTGCGTCGTGCGCGACGACGGCTCGCTGTGGTGCTGGGGCGGGAACCAGGGCACCCGGCCCACCGCCGTCACCATCACCGACGTGGTCGCGGCCTCGGTCGGCGGCGGGACCTCGTGCGCCATCAAGCAGGGCGGCGCGGTGGTGTGCTGGGGTCAGAACGACTCCGGCCAGCTCGGCCACGACGGCCCGCCGTCGGCGGTGCCGGTCGAGGTCAGCGGGCTGCCCGGCGCCACCCAGGTCTCGGCCCAGGGCGCCCACGTCTGCGCGCTCGCCGGCGGCAGCGTCTGGTGCTGGGGCGCGCACTGGTCCAATCCCGGCTTCGCCAGGTCGTGCTTGCAGATGACCCGCCACACCGGCGGCGGAGGAGGAGGCGGCGGCTCACCGGCGCAGTGGCACTACTGCCCCAGGGCGACCAAGGTCCCGGGCCTGACCGACGTGATCGCGATCGACACCCAGGATCACGGCGGCGGCTGCGCGCTGAAGCGGGACGGGACCATCGCCTGCTGGGACGCCAAGGCCGTCACACCGCTCGCCCTGTGACAGGGGACGGTGTCAACTTTGTCAACTTTGGGGGGGCTGGGTGCCACCGTCGTCAAAGGCCACCCATCCGCGGCGGATGACGCCGGCCGGGTGATGCGTTATCTCGTGAACATGCCGTCACGTCTCTCACGCCTGGCCCTCGCGCTCTTCCCGACGGTGCTCGCCGCGTGTGGCGGAACGCCGCGCGCCGCGACCGTCCCCGCCAACCAGACCGCGGCGACCGCGGGCGCGGCCCCGTCGGTGCGCAGCATCGACTGGCTGAACCGTACCTACGGGTCGGGTTACAAGGTGGAGAACGGCGTCTTCGAGTACGCCTTCGACGAGAACGGCGACCAGGTCGCCGGCGACTACCAGTCCGAGGACCCCGACGCCTACGTCGAACGCGGGTCGTTCACGGTGAGCCCGCCCGAGTTCGGCGACGTGACCGGCGACGGCATCGAGGACGCGATCATCCTCTCGGTGGAGAACGGCGGCGGCACGGGCCGCTTCTCGGGCATCAACGTCTACACCATGCGCGACGGCCGCGAGGTCGTTCTCGGCGAGATCCCGGGCGGCGACCGCGGCGACGGCGGCATCCTCGACGTGACCCTCGAGGGCCAGGTCGTGAAGGTCGAGCGCATGATGTCGCAGGACGGCGACGGCGCCTGCTGCCCGTCCAAGATCCAGCACGAGCGCTGGCGCTGGGACGGCAAGGCCTTCGTCGAGGACGTGTCGGCCCGCGTCCTCGCCGATTTCGCCGAATGACCGCGCGCCCCGTCGTGTAGGCTCGCGCGATGAGCCGTCGCGTCGTCCTCGGAGTTCTGCTGATCGCGATCGTGTTCCCGGGTGCGGCCGACGCGCACTTCAAGCTCAACGCGCCGACCAGCATGACCATGCAGGACGCGCAGGGCAGCCCGCAAAAGAGCGCGCCCTGCGGCATCACCGACTCGCCCATCGATCCCGATCAGTCGACGCCGACCAACGCGGTCACCATGCTGCGCACCGGCTCGCTGATCACGATCTCGATCAACGAGACCATCAACCACCCCGGTCACTACCGGGTCTCGCTGGCCCAGGACGCGGCGTCCTTGCCCGCCGATCCGCTGGTGACCGCCGGCAGCACCGCGTGCGGCTCGACGGTGATCAACCCGACGCCGACCCTGCCGCTGCTCGCCGACGGCCTCCTCCAGCACACGTCATCGGCCGGTGGCGTGACCCAGACCATGCAGGTCCAGCTCCCGGCCGGCATGACCTGCACCAACTGCGTCCTGCAGGTGACGCAGTTCATGTCCAACCACGCCATCAACAACCCGGGCGGCTGCTTCTATCACCACTGCGCGGTGGTCACGATCGCCAACGACGCGCCGCCCGAGGTCGACGCCGGCACCGGCGAGCCCGGCGATCTCGAGGGCGGCTGCTGCAGCGCGGAGCGCGGACTGGCGGCGTCGACGGTGGTGCTGACCCTGGCGGTGGTGATGGGGCTGGGGCTGCGCCGTCGCCGCCGACCGACGACGGCGGCGTGACGCGGTAACCCGCCGCTTCGAGCAGGCTCGGCACGTTGTCGTCGCCGACGAGGTGGCCGATGCCGACCGCGACGAAGGCGCCGCGCCCGGCCAGGTAACCCTCGAGCCGCGGCAGCCAGCGCCGGTTGCGCGGCCCCAGCAGCCTGCGGCTGCGCTCCGACGCGAACAGGGCGCGCATGCGCGCCGCGTCGCCGGCGGCGTAGGACGCGCGGTTGCGGGCCAGGTCGCAGCGCATGGTCCGGCGGGCGTCGATGGCCTCGATCAGATCGGGGATGCCGATGCCGGTGTCGAGCTCGGCCAGCTGCTCGTCCCAGGTCTCGAGGTGCTCGATGGGCAGCCCGCGGTCCTTGGCCCCGAGGGTCAGCGCCACGTCCATCTGCGGATCGGGCGGCGGTGACAGCGTGCGGGTCAACAGCGACATCGCGTACCAGGGCCGCGCCCGCTTGAGCTCGTCCTCGCGGATCGTGCCGCGCAGGGTGTCGCGTAGATCCCACCAGTCGTCGGTGGGCAGGAGCTGATCGAGGCCCTTGCCGCGCGGCAAGCGCATCAGCTCGCGCAGGCGGTCGCGGTCGGGCTCGGTGTCGCCGAGCTCGGAGACGAACACGGCGGCGCCGTCGAGGGCGTCCCAGGCCGCGAACGGGACGTCGGTCGTGGTCATGTCGTGGAGCGTGCCGTAGAGCCACAGCACCGGCCCGCCGCCGGCGGCGGGCTCGACCTTCCACAGCCACGGCGGCGTCGGCGCGGTCGGGGCGGTGGGGAGCTCGCAGGTGGGTGAGGCGGCGCCGCAACCCGCAGCCGCAGCCGCAACCGCAACCGCAACAGCAACCGCAACCGCAGCCGCAGCCGCAGCCGCAGCCGGGGATGAGGGCGGTCTCATGGAGCCGAGTGTACGATGCGCGCCATGTTGAGGACGGCCGAGAACTATCTGGACAGCATCCGCGCGCGCTCGCTGCGCGTGTTCTATCGCGGCGAGCGGATGGAATCGGTGGTCGATCATCCGGTGGCGTGGCCCGCGGCCAACTGCGTGGCCGAGGTCTACCGGGCCGCGCTGGCGCCGGAGACGGCGGCCATGATGTCGACCACCGTCGGCCACGAGCGGGTCAACGTCTCCAACATCCTGTGGCGCTCGCGCGAGGACCTGATCGCGCGGGTGAAGTGGGAGCGCATGATCGGCCGCATGACCGGCCGCGGGGCGTTGCGCTCGCCCGGCCTCGACGCCATCAACGCCCTGGCCGTGATCACCGACCGCTGCGATCGCGAACGCGGCACTGCCTACCACCCGCGCCTGCTCGCCTTCGTGGATCGGATCCAGCGCGACGACCTCGCCGTGTCGGGCGCCATGACCGACGTGCGCGGCGATCGCTCGAAGCGACCGGCGACGCAGGCCGATCCCGATCTCTTCCTGCGCGTGGTGCGGCGCGAGAACGGCGGCGTGGTGCTGCGCGGCGCCAAGGCTCACCAGACCAGCGCCGTGCACTGCCACGAGCATCTCGTCCTGCCCATGACCTGCGCCGCCGACGAGGGCGCGTGGGCCATCGCCTGCGCCGTGCCCAGCGACGCGCCCGGCGTCACTCACATCTACGCGCGCCAGCCCTCGGACTCGCGCCGCGCCGAGCGCAGCCCGCTCGACGCCGGCCTGCCCGACTTCGGCGGCTGCGAGAGCCTGATGGTCTTCGACGACGTCTTCGTTCCCGACGAGCGCGTCTTCCTGTGCGGCGAGGCCGAGTACACCCAGGAGCTGGTCCGGCTGTTCGGCTCGTTCCACCGCTTCTGTTACGGCGGCTGCAAGGTCGGCATCGCCGACGTGGTGATCGGCGCGGCCTCGCTGGCGGCGCGTGCCAACGGCGTACGCGATCGCAGCGCGGTCGAGAGCAAGCTCACCGAGATGGTCCAGCTCAACGAGACCATGTACGCGTGCGGCCTCGCCGCCGCGCTCGAGGGCACCGAGACCGAGGCCGGCACCTGGATCCCCGACATCGCGCTCGCCAACGTCACCAAGCTGAACGTCACCCGCTTCCCGTTCGAGATCGCCCGGCTCGCCGCCGACATCGCCGGCGGCGCCATGCTCACCCTGCCCAGCCAGGCCGACCTCGAACATCCCGAGCTCGGTCCGCTGGTGAAGAAGTACATGGCCGGCAGCCCCGAGGTCTCGGCCGGCGACCGCATGGCCCTGTTCCGCCTGCTCGAGTTCCTCACCCACGGCGCCGGCGCGGTCTACTTCCTCCACGAGTCGCTCCACGGCGCCGGCGCGCCCGAGGCCATGAAGATCTTGCTCCGCCGCGAGGTCCCGCTCGCACCGTTCGAGGACGCCGCCCGCCGCCTGATGGCGTCCGGCTGACTGCCGTCGATTGCCAGGTCACGAGCGCCGGCGGCCGACTCGATCGGTGATGGGGAACGATCAGAAGCCGCCGCAGAAGACGATGATGGGGTGGATGGCCACTGGCCAGGGGGCACCGCCGCCGGCGGGCATGTACCCGCCGCCGCAGGGGATCCCGACGCCGCAGCCGCAGGGGTATCCGCCGCCGGCCGCGTACCCCTCGCCCGCCGCGTATCCCCCGCCGCAGCCGATGCCGGCGTTCAACGGTGCGCCACAGCCGATGCCGCCGCTGGCCGGTCCGGCGTGGCAGCCGCAGGCGCCGTATCCGCAGCCGCCGCCGTACCCGCAGCCGCCGCAGCCGCCGCCGCAGCCGCAGCCGTGGCAGCAGCAACCGCAGGCGCAGCCGTGGCAGCAGCAGCAACCGCAGCAGCCGTGGCAGCAGCCCCCGGCGATGCACGGCCATCGGCCCATCGCGGGCGCCGATGCCACCGTCGGCGTCTCCGATCGGGTGCGCTTCATCCGCCTGACGTACCTGCACCTGTTCGGCGCGATCCTCGCGTTCGCCGGCCTCGAGTGGCTGCTGTTCACCAACGAGGTGCTGGCGACCAAGGTCTCGGCGCCGCTGATCGAGTTCGCGCTCGGAGGCCGCGCCAACTGGGCCGCGGTCCTGGGCGTGTTCATGGTGGTGAGCATCGGCACCCACTTCCTCGCCGAGCACACCCGGTCGAAGCCGCTGCACTACATCGGCCTCTTCCTCTACGTGCTGGCCGAGGCGCTCATCTTCGTGCCGCTGCTCGCGATCGTGCAGTGGCAGACCGCGGCGATCATCGCCAAGGGCGGCGGCGACCCCAACATCCTGCGCGACGCGGCCGTCATCACGCTCGGTGTGTTCGGCGCGCTGACCGTCTCGGTGTTCGTCACCAAGAAGGACTTCTCGTTTCTCCGCACCGCCCTCGTCATCGCCGGTGCCGCGTCGCTTGGGCTCATCGCGCTGTCGCTGATCTTCGGCTTCAACCTCGGCATCGTCTTCGCGGTCGCCATGGTGCTGCTCGCCGCCGGCCAGATCCTCTACGAGACGTCGCAGGTCATGGCCCACGATGACCCCGACAGCTACGTCGGCGCCGCGCTCTCGTTGTTCGCCTCGGTCGCGCTCATGTTCTGGTACGTTATTCGCATCCTCATGAGGCTTCGAAGCTGATGCCGGTGCGCGTGGTCGTGGTCGTGATCGCGATGGCGGTGATGGCGTGTGGCCACGACCGCTCGCAGCCGCAGCCACAGCCGCAGCCGCAGCCGCAGCCACAGCTGGCCGATGCGGCCGAGGCCCCCGCGACCGTGCGCTGTGGCCGCGCGCCCGACGACCCGATCGAGGAGGCCCGCTCGAACTCGCACGACCTGGGCAGCCCGACGTGCGATCGGGTCCAGACCGCGTGGACGAACCTCCTGCACACCGACCTGGCCTGCACCGCCGACGCCGACTGCGTCGTGGTCAGCGCCAACGGCAACTGCTTCAACGCCGCGATCGCCCGCTCCGCGCGCGGGCGCAAGGAGCTGGCGCAGACGCCGTGCGGCCACCCCGCATCGGGCGCGTGCCCGAGCGGGCGCTACGAGGCCCGCTGCGTCGCCGGCTGCTGTGCGCTGACGGACCGATGAAGAACCGCTGATCAGAACCCGAGCAGGCCGGCCAGATACGTGCCGCCGCCGCCGCAAGCCGCCAGCGCTGCCAGCGCTGCGATGACGGAGGGCCAGCGCGCACGCATCCAGCGACGATCCCATCGCGCTGCGGGTCCGCGGAGCCTACTCGCTCAGGGCCGGCGCCGGCACGACCGGCGACGCCACCACCGCCACCCGGTGGCCATCGCGGATGTGCCGCGGCGGCTCGCGCACGTCCCAGACCAGGCCGGTCCACGACAGCGCGCGCAGCACGTAATACGTCAGGTCGACCTCCCACCAGTAGAAGCCCTGGCGGCACGACGACTGGTAGTGATGGTGGTTGTTGTGCCAGCCCTCGCCCAGGGTGACGAGCGCCAGCAGCCAGGTGTTGCGGGAGTCGTCGCTGGTCTCGTAGCGGCGGTTGCCGAACACGTGCGAGAGCGAGTTGATGGTGAAGGTGCCGTGCCACAGGATCACCGTCGACACGAAGAAGCCCCACACCAGCGCGTGGGCGCCGCCGACCAGGAGCAGGATCGCGGCGAGCAGGATGCCCGGCAGGTGCTTGGCGCGATCGATCGCGACCAGCTCGGGGAAGCGGGTGAGGTCCTTGCACTCGCGCGACTCGCGCTCGTTGGAGGTCGGCGAGCAGCTCCAGCCCAGGTGCGAGTACCAGAAGCCGCGGTGACGCGGCGAGTGGACGTCGCCGGGCTGATCCGACTCGCGGTGATGGTGACGATGGGTCGCCGCCCACCACAACACGCCGCGTTGCATCGTGGTCTGGGTCAGGAACGCCAGCACCGCTTGCCCGACCCTCGACGTCTTGAACGTGCGGTGGGAGAAGTAGCGGTGGTAGCCGGCGGTCACGAAGAACATGCGCACCGGGTACAGCGCCAGGGCCAGCGCCAGTCCAGTCCACGAGAAGCCGAGGATCGCGACGCCGAGGATCGCGGTCAGGTGCATACCCCAGAAGGGCAGCGAACCGCGGTTCAGGTACGTGCGCCAGGTCGAGTGCGGTACATCCACCCGATAAACATGGCCGAGGCCCCCGCAGGCACCGGCCAGCGGCTGACGACGATTCGGTCACGGCCTGGTGCGCTCCAACACGATCCCAACAGGAATCCAGGGCCAGTGTCGGTTCCCGCCTACACCCCTTGCCAACGCGCCAGGCTACAGGCGCAGCGTGTAGCCGCGGGTGCAACGCGCGCCGCGCCGCTGCGCGTCGTCGCGGACGAAGCCGTGGGCCTCGTAGAAGGCGATGGCGCGGCTCATCTCCTCGACGGTGTCGAGGACGAGCTGGGCGGCGCCTCGCTCCCGGGCCCAGGCCATGGCGTGGTCGAGCAGGCGCTCGCCCAGGCGGAGCCCGCGCGCGGCCGGCCGCAGGTACATCTTGCGCAGCTCGACCGATCCCGGCGCGACCGGAAAGACGCCGCAGGTGCCGAGCAGGTCGCCGCCGCGGATCGCCACCCAGAAGGCGCCGCCGCCGCCCTCGTAGGACGCCGGCAAGTCGCGCAGCGCGTCGTCGGTGGTGGTGCCCACGCCGAACTCGAGGCCGAACTCGCTCAGCACCTCGCTGACCAGGGCGATGACCGCGGTCACGTCCTCTCGCCGCACCGGGCGCACCTCGATCGCGTCGGTCACGGGGCGACTATAATCCGGGCCATGGGCCTCGCTCGAGCGGTCGCGCGTTTCCTAGCCTGTGCCGGTCTCGCGCTCGGCGCCTGTGGCGATGACGCCGTCGATCTCCCGGCCGTGCCGGTGGTGTCGGGGCCGGCGACGTTGACCCTGTCGGCCGACAAGACCTCGCTGGTCTTCGCGCGCGGCGACACCACGCTGCTCACTTTCGGCGCCGACGCATTCCAGGCCGGCACCGTCGACAGCCTCGAGACCGGCAACAGCTTCGATCCCTACTGGCTGTTCATCGACGAGCCGCCCGAGCCGCCGCCCGGGTTGACCTGGCGCGCCCTCGACGCCGGCGATCGCATGCGGGTCACCGCCTCCAGCGAGACCGAGCTGGTGCTGGCCCTCGACTACGGCGGCGCCACCGGCACCGTGCGCTTCGCGGCGACCGCGCCCGGGTGTTTCTCGGCGCACCTGTCGGCGACCGTCAGCGGCGCGCAGGCGGTGGCGTACCTGCGGGTCGGCCCCGACGCTGACGCGGGCGAAGGCTTCTATGGCCTCGGCGAGTGGCCCGACCGCGTCGAGCATCGCGGCGCGCTGCGGCCGATGCAGATCGAGGTCGATCTCGACGCCGAGTCGTCCAACAACGAGGCCCACGTCCCGGTCCCGCTCCTGATCGGCACCCGCGGCTGGGGCCTGTTCGTGAAGAGCGATCGGCCGGGCGTGTTCGACGTCGCGCGGGCCACACCGACCCTGGTCGACGTCACCTTCGGCACCGGCCCCGACAGCGCCGCCGGCCTGGAGACTCACCTCTTCTCGGCCGACGAGGCGATCGACGTGCTGGCTCCGTACCACGAGCTCACCGGCTACCCGGGGCTGCCGGCTCCGTGGGCGTACGGCCCACTCTTGTGGCGCAACGAGAACGACGACCAGGCCCAGGTCCTCGACGACATCACCCAGATCCGCAGCCGCAAGCTGGCGGCCAGCGGCGTCTGGTTCGATCGCCCCTACGCCACGGGCGTCTCGACCTTCGACTTCGACCCGGGGAAATTCCCGGCGCCGACGACGATGTTGCAGGCCCTCCACGACGCCGGCCTCCGCTACGGCATCTGGCACGCGCCCTACACCGCGAGCGGCGGCCCGGACGCGGCGCCGACCGAACACGCCTACGCCACCTCCAACGGCTTCTTCCCGCCCATGACCGGCGTGATCGTGAACCCGTGGGGCAAGCCCATCGACTTCACCAACCCCGCGGCCTACGCGTGGTGGCAGATGAACCTGCGCCGCTACACCGAGCCGCTCGGCGGCGGCGGCCTCGGCGTGGAGGGCTTCAAGCTCGACTACGCCGAGGACGTGGTGCTCGGCCTGCTCGGCCAGCGCACGCCGTGGCGGTTCGCCGACGGCAGCGACGAGCGCACCATGCACCGCGGCTACACCATGCTCTATCACCAGATCTACCGCGAGGTGCTCGCGCCCGAGGGCGCGTTCCTGCTCACCCGCACCGGGCGCTGGGGCGATCAGGTGCGCGGCATGATCGTGTGGCCCGGCGATCTCGACGCCTCGTTCGAGCGCCACGGCGATCCGCGCCCGGGCGAGAGCACCTACGCGATCGGCGGTCTGCCCACCGCGCTGGCCTTCGGTATCGGCCTGTCGGCGTCGGGCTTCCCGTTCTACGCCTCGGACACCGGCGGCTACCGCGAGTCACCGGCCAGCCGCGAGTGCTGGATCCGCTGGGTGCAGGCCAACGCGATCTCCAGCGCCATGCAGATCGGCGACGCCTCGAGCCAGCAGCCGTGGGAGTTCAACGCCGAGAATGGCCGCGATCAGGCCGCGCTCGACATCTACCGGACGTACACCTCGCTCCACCTCCGCCTCTTCCCGTACGCGTGGAGCTACGCCACCACCATCGCCAGCACCGGCCGCCCGATCATGCGGCCTTTCGGCCTGGTCTTCCCCGAGGTCGGCCAGCACCCGAGTGATCAGTTTGTCTTCGGTGATCACCTGCTGGCCGCGCCGGTGATCGCCGCCGGCCAGACCACGCGCTCGTTGTGGGTCCCGCCCGGCCAGTGGATCGGCTGGTGGGACGGACTGGTCCGCGACGGCGGCGCCGCCGGCGCCCAGGTCACGGTGCCGGCCGCGCTCGACACCCTGCCGCTGTTCATCGCCCGTGGCGGCATCGTGCCCATGCTGCGCGAGACCATCGAGACCCTGGCGCCCGTCGCCACCGGCTCGTCGATCGAGTCCTACGCCGCCGACCCCGGCATCCTCACCGTGCGCGTCGCGCCCGGCCCGGCGAGCACGTTCACCGTCCACGACGGCGCCAGGATCGCCCAGGCCCTCGCCGTCACCCCGGCGACGCTGTCGTTCACGCCGTCGACGTCAGGCGCGGTCTACACCCAGGGCGTCCTCTTCGAGGTGATCGTCACCGCCAGCCCGACCGCCGTGCTCGCCGGCTCGACGCCGCTCGCCCTGCGCGCCTCGCGCGCCGCCCTCGACGCCGCCACCGACGGCTACTTCTGGGAGGCCGCCACGGGCGGCACGTTGTGGATCAAGGTCCCCGGCGCCGCGGCGATCACCGTGCAGTAGCCACACCCGCGCTCGCGGTCACTGCGAGATGCACTGCAGGCGCGGACCCGGCGCGATGCAGGAGGTGTTGGCGGTCAACCGGGTCCACTGGTTCGCGGTCACGTAGGTCAGGCCGCCGTTCACCGCCGCGGTCTCGTTCGTCCAGTTGTTGCACGAGACGTTGCTGGCCCCGATCCACGCCACCGTTGGCTGGGTCAGCTGCTCACCGCGCTCGGTGATGTTGTTGGGCAGGAGGCCGGTCGCGCTGAAGAACGCCGACGAATCGGCGGCCAGCGTGGTGCCCAGGATGTTGCGCACCGGCCCCGTGATCCGGATCCGAGAGAACACGCTCTGGGTCGCGTCGGCCAGGATCGCCTTGTACTGACCGCCGAGCCCCACCGACTGGGCCAGGCTCTGGCAGCGGGCATCGGCCGCGGCGACGCCTCCGATCAGCCCCGTGCTCGTGGTGCTCGACACGAAGACGACGTGGGGCACCGGCACCGCGTCGATCGGCACCGCGTCGATCGGCGCCGCATCGGTCGGCAGCGCCGCATCCTCGACGGCACCGTCGACGGGATCGTCGGCGGCGTCCGGCTCCGCGCCCGGGTCGGCATCGGGATCCGGTGGCTGATCGGTGACCGCGCCACAACCACAGGTGATCGCGAGGACTGCGAGTGCGGGCGCGCCGAGCTTCATGCAAGGTGGGGCGGCTTCGGGCGGGATGTGACCGCGCGGTGTATGGTGCGCCGTGGACCCATGGATTCGCACGGTTGAGCAGCTCGACGACCTCGTCGACGAGCTGGCCGGCCATCGCGCGATCGGCCTCGATACCGAGGGCGACAGCCTGCACCACTACACCGAGAAGGTGTGCCTCATCCAGGTCTGCGCGTTCGGCGGCGGCGCGTGGCTGGTCGATCCGCTGGCGCTCGACGACCTCTCGCCGCTGGGCACGATCCTGGCCGACCCGGCCATCGTCAAGGTGGTCCACGGCGGCGACAACGACGTCACGTCGATGCGGCGCGACTTCGGAGTCACGTTCCGCACCATGTTCGACACCTCGATCGCGGCCCGGCTACTCGGCGACACCGAGATCGGGCTGCAGGCGCTGGTGCGCAACGAGCTGGGCGTCGAGCTCAGCAAGAGCAGCCAGCGCGACGACTGGTCGAAGCGGCCGCTGACCGCCAAGCAGGAGGCCTACGCCCTGTCCGACGTGGCGCACCTGATGGCGCTGGCCACGCGGCTGACGACGCGGCTGGCCGAGGCCGGCCGCACCGAGTGGGCCCGCGAGGAGTTCGCCGCGCTGGCCAGCCTGCCGCCGTCCGAGAAGCGCTCGGGCCCCGACGAGTTCCGCCGCATCAAGGGCTCGTCCAAGCTGTCGCGGCGCGAGCAAGCGGTGCTGCGCGAGCTCTACCTGTGGCGCGAGGCCCGCGCCGCCGCCGCCGATCGTCCGCCCTTCAAGATCGTCGGCCCCGACGTGCTGCTGGCGCTGGCCGAGGAGGCGCCCGAGACCCTCGACGAGGTCGAGCGCGCGCTGGCGTCGTTCCCGCGCGCGGCCAGCGACGCCGAGGCCGTGCTCTCCGCCATCGAGCGCGGCCTCGACCTGCCCGACGATCAGCTCCCCAGCCGCGAGCCCGGCGAGCGCCCGTCGCAGTCGTCGGCGTTCCGCCGCCGCATCGAGGCGTTGAAGGCGTGGCGTACCGAGCAATCCGCGCGCTCGCACCTCGATCCGTCGATCGTCATGCCGCAGCGCCTCGCCGACCGCCTCGCCGCCGCCGGCCCGCAGACCCTCGACGAGCTCGCCGCCATCGAGGGCGTGCGCCAGTGGCGCGTCGCCGAGTGGGGCCCGGCCCTGCTCGCCGCCTGCGCCTGAGTCGGGGCAGTGGCGGGCCGTGCCACATCCGTGGCGCCGGTCGCCACGAGCTCGGACGTGCACCCGCGCATTTCGCGCCGATCGGCGGCCCTCCGCGATGGCGCGGCGGTTGCTGTAGGCCTCGGTCACCCGCGCACTGACGCCGGGATCACCGAGGAGACTCCGATGAAGGCCCTGTTCCTGATCACCGTGGCATCGCTGGTGTTCGCCGCCTGCGTGTCCGACGCCCCCGACGACCTCGAGCCAGCCTCCGCGCTGCGCGACCCGACGTGCGAGAGCCTGCGCTTCGAAGCCGCGGGCGTCATCGACACGGTCCGTATGGCCGCGCTGCCGACCAGCCAGCTGGTCGTGGCCGGCGACAACGTGGCCGCCGCCTTCCAGAGGTTCGTCGACAACCGCTGCTCGAGCCGGTGGCTCACGACGTACGAGGCCATCGACCCGCCGGCCCTGAGCTTCGCCGACGCCACCGGCGGCACCAGCGCGTCGGGATGCGGCACCGAGGCCCGCCGCGACTACCAGGAGTGTCGCGACGCGTGCAAGGCGTCGGGCAAGAAGGTCTGCGGGTGCGTGGCCGCGCTCGTGATCGACGTGGTCGGCTGCTTCTGACGGCGAAACCTGCGCCGCGTATCATCGTCGGCATGGCACACGCTCCGCGCTCCGCCCGGCTGCTCGTCGTCGCGGCCCTGCTCACGTTCGCGGGTGTGGCCTGCAAGAAGAAGTCGGCGCCGACCGCGGAACCACCGCCGGTCGGCGTCGAGTTCGCGTCCTGCGGCAACTCCAGCGGGCCGTGCAACGCCGGCCTCGAGTGCGCGCCGCACACCAGGCGGTGCGTGAAGCCCGATCACCCCGAGCTGGTCGAGGCCCGCCAGGCCGCGCTCGACACCGAGCGCAACTACCTCGAGCAGTCCGGCGTCCAGCCGCCCACCCACGCCGAGCAACCGGCGGCGCCGTCACCCGATCCCAGCCGCCCCGCCGCCGCCGGCGCCGTCCGCGTCGTCACCATCAAGACCGGCGGCAAGGGCTCGCACGTGTTCGCCGCCTGTCGCGCCGACGAGCGGCTGGTCAGCGGCGGCTGCAAGCTCAACAACGACAACATCACCAGCGTGATCGACAGCTATCCCAGCCATCACGACGCCGGCGACACCGTGGGCGCGCGCTGGAACTGCGGCCAGCCCGGAAGCGACCTCGACCTCGAGGCCTACGCCCTCTGCCAGCGCCTCTGAGATCAGTTGCGGTACCTGTCGATGCGGATGATCGCGACCAGCAGATCGACGGCGACGAGCGGCAGCGCGTAGTAGAGGATCACGTCCTGGAAGGCGAGCTCCTCGGACGACTCGGCGTGGGCGGCGGCGGCGGTCGCCGCGAGGCCGAGGTCACCGATGCCGCCGAGGGCCACCACGGCGAGCGGCGAGTCGTGTGGCCCGGGGTCCTCGACCATCTGGCTGAAGGTCAGGTTCATGCAGCCGGTGAGCGTGCACGCGGCGATCAGCGCGGAGAAGCGACGCATGGACCCCAGTCTGCCACGCCTACGGGACCGGGGACGGTGACGTCGCCGGCGCCGGGCCCTGGGCCGCGACGACGATGGCGGTGAGCAAGGCCAGGCTCAAGCCGCTGATCACCAGGATGGACCCGGTGATGTTGTTCGCGCTGTGGCCGTCGTCGTGCGGATGACACCCGTCGGGTCCGGCGTCACGACAGCCCCACGCGTCGGCGACGAGGAAGGCGGCGCCGGCGCCGACGACGAGGCCGTCGACGACCAGCGCCTTGCGGTGATGCGGGCGCGGGAGCACGCACCCGGCGAGCCAGCCGCAGCAGGCGAGCGCGATGACCTGGCGCATGGCCCGCAGCACAGCACGCCGTGTGCCACGGCGGCGCCGCGTACAAGGGCCCGATCTCGCGGCCGCCACCGGGGAGGCGCCCGTCATGGCGTCAGATCGTGGCAGGTTCTCGACAGCGTCCGTGGGATAGGCTCGCCGCCATGCCCGCTGCGCCCGTCGTCGTCCCCCGCGAGCTGACCGCCAGGGAGTCGCATCCCATCGTTGCCAAGGCCAAGGCGACGCTGGCCAGGAAGTTCAAGCCGACGCGGTCAGCCGCCATCGACGGCGGCGTGACGATCTGCTGGTACCTGGTCGCGCTCGATCGCGGCGACGAGGCCCGCGCGCTGGCTCGCCAGCTCGGCGCCGCGGTCACCTTCGACGGCAACCACGCGCTGTGGTCGCCCGCCGCCGATGCCCTGTGCCTGGCCGCCCGCCTGGCCCGCGGCGCCCGCGCCGCCAACGAGGCCCGCGCGCTCGTCCAGCGGCTCGTCGACAACCCGGCCTTCGCGGTCATGCCGGAGCGCGATCTGCGCGAGTGGGTCGGGCGGGCCGCGGCCGATCTCGCCGACGCGCGCGAGGAGACCTCGGCGACCTGGGCCCGCAACGGCGCGCTCGCGTCGCTCCAGCGCGCCTGCTACTTCCGCGAGACCGCCGGCCACGGCTTCTACTACGACGCGTGGATCGAGACCGCCGCGCTCGACGCGGTCATCGCCGGCGGCCTCGACCTGCTCCGCACCCACCTGGCGGTGAAGGGACCGAAGGCGAAGCCGAAGCCGACGTCGAAGGCGAAGCCGAAGCCGAGCTCGAAGCCGCGATCGCAGTGAGACCGCTTCAGACAAGCAGTCGTAGCCCGCGCGGCCGCGACCGGATACCGTCGGCCGCGATGATGGATCCGAGGGCACGCGTCGCGCGAGTGATCCCGTGGCTGGCCGTCGCGGTGGCGGCGTGCGGCGGCCCCGACGGCCACACCCCGGAGCCGTTCGCGCCGACCGACGCCACCCGCGCCTATTGCGGCGACCGCGACGACGCCGCCATCGAGGCGCGCATCACCACCCTGCTCGGCCAGCTCGAGCTGTTCGAGAAGATCCAGATGATGCAGGGGACCAGCCTGCAGCTCGACGACGGCGTGTGGCTGGTGCGCGGCAACGAGCGACTCGGGATCCCGGGCCTGCGCATGCTCGACGGCCCGCGCGGGGTGAGCAGCATGACCGAGCTCCGCGCCACCGCGTTCCCGGTCGGGGCCATGCGCGGCGCCACCTGGGACCCGGCGCTCGAGGAGAGGGTCGGCGCGGCGATGGCGCGCGAGCTGCGCGCGGTGGGCGGCAACGTCCTGCTCGCGCCGACCGTCAACCTCCTCCGCCACCCGCGCTGGGGACGCGGCCAGGAGACCTACTCCGAGGATCCGCACCACATGGCCGAGGTCGCGCTCGGGTTCGTCCGCGGGGTGCAGGGCGAGGACGTGCTGAGCAGCGTCAAGCACTTCGCGGCCAACAGCATCGAGGACACGCGCTTCGACGTCGACGTCCGGCTCGACGAGCGCGCGCTGCGCGAGCTCTACCTGCCGCACTTCGAGCGGCTCGTGGTCGAGGGGCGGGCCGCGTCGGTCATGTCGGCCTACAACCGGGTGAACGGCCTCGACTGCGATCAGCAAACCCACCTCCTGAGCGACATCCTCAAGGGCGAGTGGGCCTTCGCCGGCTTCGTGGAGTCGGACTGGATCTTCGGGACCCACGGCGACGCCGCGTCGGTGACGGCCGGGCTCGACATCGAGATGCCGTGGGGCTCTCACTTCGGCAACCTCGAGCAGGCCGTGGCCCGCGGCGACCTCAGCGAGCACGACATCGATCGCGCCGTGCGCCGGATCGTGCGCGCGCAGCTCTGCTACGGCCTCGACGAGCAGACCATCGTGCGCGACGACCCGGCTCAGCGCGAGACCGCGGCTCACCTCGCGCTGGCCCGCGAGGTCGCGCGCCGCGGGATCGTGCTCCTCCGCAACCAGGGTGGCGCGCTGCCGCTGGGCGCGGGCGTCCAGTCCATCGCCGTCCTGGGCCGCAACGCGCTCGAGGCCAATATCGGCGACCACGGCTCGAGCCGCGTCATCTCGACCCGGGTCGTCAACGCGCTCGACGGGTTGCGCGCGCGCGCCGGCACTGCGGTCACGGTCACGCACCTGCCGGGGACGACGATCGGCGCCAGCGAGCAGGCGGCGATCCAGGCCGCGGACGCGGTCGTGATCGTCACCGGTCTCCAGCACACCGACGAGGGCGAGGGGCTGATCGCCGCCGGCGATCGCGAGTCTCTCGCCATCCCCGCCGACGAGGCGGCGCTGATCGCGGCGGTGGCGGCGATCCACGACCGCGTCATCGTCGTGCTCGAGGGCGGCAGCGCCTTCGTGACCCCCTGGGATGGCGACGTCGAGGGGCTCCTCCACGCCTTCTACCCCGGTGGCGAGGGCGGACACGCCATCGCCGACCTCATCTTCGGCGACGCCGCGCCGTCGGGTCGGATGCCGTTCACGATGCCGGTCGCCGATACCGACCTGCCGGTCTTCGACAACCAGTCGCTGACCGTGACCTACGATCTCTTCCACGGCTATCGCAAGCTGGCGCGCGACGCCATCGCCGCGCGCTACCCGTTCGGCTTCGGCCTGACCTACACGACGTTCGGCCACGCGGCCCTCGCCCTCGACCGCACCACCGCCGCCGCCGGCGACGTCGTCGAGGTCGCGGTGACCGTCACCAACACCGGGGCGGCCGCCGCGATCGAGACCGTCCAGGTGTACGTGGCCCCACCCGCCGGCGTCGAGCGCGCGCCGTTCGAGCTGCGCGCGTTCACCCAGGTCGAGCTCGCCGCCGGCTCCAGCCAGCGCGTGACCCTCCCGGTGCGGGTCTCGGATCTGCGCGTGTACCTCGACGGGACCTGGACGCTCGCGCCGGGTGCGTACACCGTGCGCGTCGCTCACCACGCCGAGGACGCGGGCCTGACGGCGACGTTCACGGCGAACTGACAACGTCGTACGATGCGACCGATGCGAGTCTGTTCCTGCGGCTGCTCGTCGGCTGCGGCACCGACACCGACATCCCGTCCGCCGCCGAGCTCCGTACGCGAACGGAAGCGCGCCGTCAGAACTGCGCGCGTTGCTCGCGCGCCTCGGCGGCGCCGTCCGCCCCGGCCGCGCCCAGGCTGTCGAAGAGCGCGATCGCCTCGTCGAGCTGCCGGCGGGCGCCCCGGCGATCGCCGCTGCGGCCCAGGGCGGCCCCGAGGACGCCGTGGGCCACGGCGATGTTGTAGGGCGCGGCGCGCATCGCGATCAGCGCGTCGAGGCCCTGGCGCGCGTTCGGAACGGCGTCGGCGGCCCGGTCCGCCGCGATCAGCGCCTGGGCCAGACCGAGCAGGCACATCACCCGCAGCGGATGGTTGGCGCCGTGGACCTGCAGCGCCAGCTCGATGCAGCGCCCCATCGAGCGCTCGACCGACGCCCAGCGATCACCGGCCACGCTGAGGTTGCCGTGCGTCGCGTAGGCCCAGACCATCTCCGGGGTCTCCGGCGCGATGGTCTGCTCGAAGATGGCCAGAGCTCGGTCGGCCCGGACCAGACCCTCGTCGACGTTGCCCGCGGCCACCAGGATCTCGGCGAGCTGCTGCTCGGCCTCGCCGGCGCCGCGGCTGGGCGGCCCCGCGCCGTCGAGGCGGGTGCGGATCGCGAGGCAGCGCTCGACGGCGAGCTGGGCCTCGGCGAGGCGCTGGACCTCGGTCAGCGCGCTGCCCTTGCTGCACAGGTCGGCCGAGACCGCGAACGATTCGGGGCCGTAGGCCGCCTCGTCGATGGTCAAGGCACGCTCGGCGAGGGCCAGCGCCGCCTCCCCGCGGCCGCGCAGCCGGTACGCCTTCACCAGCTGTCCCAGCCGTGACGTGATCGCGGGGTGGGTCGCGCCGAAGTGCTGCTCGGCGGCGGCGAGCGCCGCCGTACAATGCAGCTCCGCGCCGTCGTAGTCCGACATGGTGACGTACGCCCCGCACCGGCACTGGGTGGCGCGCACCTGCGGTGGCGGCTCGGCGACTGCGATCTGCGCGCAGGCGGCGAGGGCTTCGTCGAAGCGGCCGATCGCGATGAGCGCGAGCGCCTCGCTCTCGACGAAGTCGTTGCCGACGGTGCGGGGTACGCCCGGCCGCGCCACCGCCGCCCGCGCCACCGGCAAGAGCGACTCGGCGGCCTTGGCGTCGTTGCGCGTCGTCGCGTCGTCGAGCAGGCGCAGGGTCGCGACGGCCTGCAGATCGGGATCACCGGCCGCGGTGGCGAGGGTCAGGGCACGCTCGAGCGCCGCCAGCGCCGCCCGCGGGTCCTCCGCGACCCCGATCGCGGCGCCGTCGAGCAACACCTGGGCGAGGACACCGGGATGGTCCAGCGCTTCGGCCGGGGCTAGCGCGGCGACGATGCGGCGCCGGGCCTCGGGCACGTCCGCCACGGCGTTCGCCGCCTGCGCG
>SXGS01199926.1_pt1 | contig 22049 bp, 13 predicted proteins | sample 3174681 | NCBI WGS metagenome assembly SXGS01 (sample SAMN11356861, study PRJNA531348) | freshwater metagenome | isolation source: freshwater sample F1-80 | place: China: Fuxian Lake, Yuxi | collected 2017-12-25
CTCGGCATTGATGCCTTCGTGGTTGATGCCCGCATCGAGGCACAGGTCCAGGTGTGCATCAACAATCTCGCGGGCAATGCAGCCCACGTTCTTGTAGCCGACACCCGTGTAGTATTCGCCCTGGGGGAATGGAAAACCGGAATCCGGGAAACCGAGCGGCTTGCCGTCCTTGTAAAGGAAGTATTCCTGCTCAAAGCCGAACCACGCGCCTGGATCATCGGGGATGTTCGCGCGTGAGTTGCTCGGATGCGGGGTCTTGCAATCCGGCATCATCACTTCACACATCACAAGCACGCCATTTTTCTTGGTCGAGTCGGGATACACGGCCACGGGCTTGAGCATGCAATCCGAGCTGCGGCCCTCGGCCTGTCGGGTTGAACTGCCGTCGAAACCCCAGAAAGGGAGCTGTTCAAGTTTCGGGAAGCTGGCGAATTCCTTGATCTGTGTTTTGCCGCGGAGGTTGGGGACGGGTTCATACCCGTCAAGCCAGAGGTATTCGAGTTTGTATTTTGCCATGGGCGTTGATGTGTTTGTGAGTTCAGTTTGTTTCCGATCAGGTGGAACCAAAGGGGGCCACCTTCATCAAAGGCGGAAACGTTGAGCAGGGACAATGCCGCCACGCAAGACTTTTCAATGAACCACTCACGACTCGTCAATTTCACCCATTCTGACAAGGGTTTCAGTGGACTGTACGGTGGTCCGGTCGGCTCACGCCTTCACCTGAAGTCCTGTCGATTGTTGATCATTCTGCGCAAATCTCAACGGACATGGATGCTGCCACCGCAAAAGGGACCAGGCTTTCCAAGCTCCTCTCGATTCGCAATAATCCCCTCCGCGGGCACGGCTCTGTCCGGCTTCTGCCGCCGGATCGAATCTGTAATGAATGCCGTGGCAGGCAATACGGGGCGGCACCCTGGTTTTATGTTGAAAGTGAAGGACACGCTGAGAGCGACGGTGCATCTGACCTTCGACGGTCGGGTGATCAAACAGTATCACGGCCCGAACGCCTGCGAACGATTCCACAACGAGGTTCGCGTGTTGCGCCATCTTGAGGCCAGGGGGTGCGTTTTCGTGCCCCGGTTGCTCGAAGCGGATCCGGAAAAGCTCCGCATCATCACCACAAATTGCGGCAGCCGCGTGGAACATCTGGATGCCGGGCGCACACGAGAGCTGTTCGACGAATTGGAGCCCTACGGCGTCCGCCACGATGATCCCGAGGTTCGCAACGTTACTTACCGGCAGTCTGATGGGCGCTTTTGTTTGATTGATTTTGAGCTCGCGACAATTCTTCCTGGATTTGAGTAAATGCAACCGCTTACCGATCAGCCACCCATCGCACCCAACACAACGACCTTGAAATGGTTCGGATGGACGGATCGTGGCAAGGTCCGCGCCAACAACGAGGATTCCTTCCTGGCCCTGCGTTTTGATGCGCGGGAAGTGCATTTGCTCGGGAAATCAGGCGAAGCGAAGCTTCTGAACACCGACTTCGCCTTCGCCGTGTGCGATGGAATGGGCGGTGCAAAGGCCGGTGAATATGCCAGCCGGATAGCGGTGGAGAAGATCACATCGCTGCTACCGCGTTCATTTCAGCAAAAAGCAAGCGGGTTGGGGTCGGGTTTCACGGACGTACTCACCGAGCTTTACACGCAGGTTCACAAGGCACTGGCGTATCTGGGCAACAGCTATGAGGAATGCCAGGGCATGGAGACGACGATGAGTCTCTGCTGGCTCGTTCCCGGCTGGATGTATTTCGGCCACGTGGGTGACAGCCGGATCTATTATTACTCCGCAAGAGATGAAACCTTCAGGCAACTCAGCCATGACGACACACATGTCGGCTGGCTCTTCCGCAACGGGCAGATCAACGAACGCGAAGCCCGCACCCATCCCCGGCGGAATGTGCTTCAGAAATCTCTTGGCGGGAACAATCAGTTTGTAGATCCACAGGTTGGAGCTGTCGGTTTTGAACCGGGCGACGCGTTTTTAATCTGCTCAGATGGTCTGACCGACGGACTTTATGATCATCGGATGATCGACCTGTTGCGCGAACCAGTGTCAGCCAACTCCAATCCTGCGCGCCAACTCGTCGAAGAATCGGTGGGTGCCTCGGGTCGCGACAACACGACTGCGATGGTGATCCAGGTGGAGTGAGCCAGGGGAACGCCGGGCATTTCCCGGCTTGAAGGACGGCACTCCGACCTCATGCCGGGCAGTGCGCGACGCTCGATGAAAAAAGCCGCGCCCGGCTTGAACCGGGCGCGGCGTGAATCCACTTCCGAAGCGGAGATCAGCCTCCGTGGTAGCCCTCCTCGCCATGTTCGGCGAGGTCGAGGCCGACCGACTCCTCCTCTTCGCTGACTCGCAGGCCTGTGATGGCCTTTACGATGTACGCGATCACCACCGTGCCGACGACAGCCAGCGCCAGGGTGATGCCGATGGCCTTCACCTGCTCCATCCACAAGCCATTGCCGACCAGTTGGAAGAGACCGTTGGCCTTGGCGTAGCTGTTGGCGTCGGTGAGGTTTGCATTCACGCTGCTGGTGGCCAGAAAGCCTGTCATGAGCGCGCCCAGCGTTCCGCCCACGGCATGAACACCAAAGGTGTCGAGCGCGTCATCGTATCCGAATATCTGCTTGAGTTTGACAACCGCGAGGTAGGGGACCAGACCAGCCGCCACGCCGATGATCATCGCGCCGTTGGCGTCCACGAATCCGGCGGCGGGGGTGATGACGACCAGACCGGCCACCGCGCCGGAGCAGAACCCCAGGACACTGGGCTTGCCTCGGAAGATGTATTCCGCCATTGCCCACACAAACGCTCCCACTGCAGCTGCCAGAGTCGTCGTCATGAACGCGTTGCCCGCGATCCCATCGGCTGCCACGGCGCTGCCGGCATTAAAGCCGTACCAACCGACCCAGAGCATGCCCGTGCCGATCATGCACATCACCATGCTGTGCGGTTGCATCGGTTCCTTGCCGTGGCCCCGGCGCTTGCCAAGGATCAAGCAGAGAATCAACGCCGACCAGCCCGAGGACATGTGAACTACCGTGCCACCGGCGAAATCAATGGCCTTGATCTTCGCATCGCCGTTCCAGACGCCGTTCATGAGGCCATCCACGCCCCAAACCATGTGAGCGAGCGGGAAGTAAACGACGAACATCCAGAGAGTGACGAAGAGCAGGATGGCCGAGAATTTCATGCGCTCGGCGATCGCGCCAACGATCAGAGCGGGCGTGATGATGGCGAACATCATCTGATACATGGAGAAAACGTTTTGAGAAACCCACGCGGCGTAGTCGGTGTTCGGGTTTCCATCCACACCCTTGAGCAGGGCGAACTTCAAACCACCCAGAAAGGGACTGCCACTCGAGAAGATGAGGCTGTAGCCCACGAGATACCAGAGGATCGCCACCAGTCCGGTAATGCCGAGGCACTGCGCCAGCACGGATAGGATGTTCTTCTTGCGGACCAAACCGCCGTAGAACAGCGCCAGGCCGGGCAGTGTCATGAACAGCACCAGCGCGGCGCTGGTCATCATCCAGGCGTTGTGGCCGGGACCGGAGCCGGCGATTTTCGAGGGCGCGTTGGTGCTGGCGTTGCGTACGCCGTTGTTGACGTAAGCCTCAAGATCCTCGAGGCGCTCGGTCACTGAACGCTCTGGTGCGGGTGCGTCGGCGGCTCGCACTGAGGAGATCGGAAGGAAGAGGACGGCCATCAGGCTCAAGAATAGAATTAGTTTCTTCATAACTATTTGGTTCAAGGTGGCGGTTTGGACTAAACGGCGCTGTCCCCTTTTTCCTCGGTGCGGATACGGACTGCTTGTTCCACCGGAGACACAAAGATCTTTCCGTCGCCGATTTTTCCAGTCTTGGCGCTCTTGACGATGGCGCTGACGGCCGCATCAACCTGGCTGTCGGGCAGCACCATTTCGAGTTTGATCTTGGGGAGGAAATCAACGGTGTACTCGCTTCCCCGGTAAATCTCGGTGTGGCCTTTCTGACGACCGAACCCCTTGACTTCCGTAACGGTCATTCCCTCGATCCCGATGTCTCCGAGCGCATCCTTCACTTCTTCGAGTTTGAAGGGTTTGATGATTGCTTCGACTTTTTTCATGTATTTCCTGGTTGAGTTCGGACTTGGCGGTCCGTTTTGGCTCCATTCCCCACCGCTTTCATCTGTCATGCAGTCTCTCGATGCGAGACAGGTGACTGAATTCTTGCGATCAGCCGGATCGCCTGGCGCTGCAGGACTGGCCTTGACTTCCAGTTAGCAACGGGGATGCCATGGCACCGATCCAGCCGGCAGACATGAAGGAAACCACTGAAAACATTGAACTATTCCGTTTGGACGCCACCCTTCCCGTTGATTGAACTCGGCGGCGAATTGCCCACGGTGGTCTTTTTTAACCACCGCGTTAGTGAATGGCGCCGTCTTGTTCTCTCGGTTACCAGAACGTCATCGCCTGTTGAAGGTTCGAACTTTTGACTGTCGCAGCCAAACGAGTTCACTAGGCTCACTGATCAGCATCCCTCGCTGAAAACGGGTCACCAGGGCTGCGATACCAAATGAACTTCTCTGATTCTGCAAACCTCCGACGACTGCTTTCGAAAGTCATTCTGGTCCTTGGCTTTGGTTGCATGCCAATGCTGGTTGGTGAGGCGCAAGGAAACCGGACCGATGCCAATACCCAGTATTTTCGTTCCGATTTCGGGAGAGCCAAAAAAGATTCCGGCCCTTTGCCCGCCCGATTGGATGATCCATCGGTGCTGCGCTGGCGCGTAAATCTCGACTCAGGTCAGTCTACGCCAATTCTGTCAAATGGCCGGATCTTCCTGACCACCTACAACAATCAATCCAAGGAACTCGCCACGGTTGCGTTGGATCAGAAGACCGGAGAGTTGATCTGGCGCCAGCCGCTGACCACCGGGAGTATCGAGGCTTTTCATCAGAAGACCGGTAACGCAGCCGTGGCCACTCCGGCCTGCGACGGATCGCGACTTTACGTATTCTTCGGAAGCTACGGGCTGATCTGTTATGACCTGGATGGCAAGAAACTCTCTGGCTACGATCCCTCGAATGGCAAACTTCTCTGGTCGATCCCGGGTTTGGCGCGCATCGTGATTCCCATGCCGGTTCCCGACGGTGACATGATTTACATGGCCTCATGGGCTCCAGGTGGTGACTCGGGCAAACGCCTCACTCTGGACGTCTGGCCCACCGCGCTTGGTAAATGGGACAAGAACAAGGATGGCAGACTTTCACTTCCCGAAATCGATGATCGTGAAGTGGTGGATCGCTTTTTCCGTATGGATCTCGACCAGAATGGCACTCTCGATTCGAAGGAGTGGGATCGCCACGCGAATGTCTTTCGCCTCGCGCAGAACGCCATTCTGGCGGTGAAACCCAGCGGTCGTGGCGAATTACCCGGGAGCCAGGTCGTCTGGAAACATCAGCGAGGCATTCCTTATGTCGCCACGCCCTTGCTGGATTCAGGGATCATCTGGATGGTCAAGGACGGTGGCATCGTCACCAAACTTGAAGCCAGCTCCGGCGCTCTCTTGCAGGAAGAACGCCTGGCGGGACTTGGCGGCTACTATTCCTCGCCGGTCACGGGCGACAGCAAAGTGTATTTTGCCAGCGAGGCTGGAGTCGTCACGGTTGTGGAGAATAAGCGGGACTGGCAGGTCCTGTCGTCGCATGATTTTCACGAGAAGATTTACTGCTCACCGGTGATCGATGGATCGCGGATCTATGTCCGGACCGATCAAGCTCTGCATGCATTTGATGGTTCAAAATAGGAAACACTCATCCTTCAAGCTTCCGATGAAACAACTACTCAGCTTCTTCACCGCTTCATTCCTTCTCGGCAGTGCCTCGGTTGCACCCGCTGCCGACCGGGACTGGCCGGCGTTTTATGGCGACGAAGGCCGCAGCCATTACTCGACGCTCAAACAAATCACGACGCGAAACGTCGGGCGTCTCGAGGTGGCGTGGACGTACCGCAGTGGCGACGGCAGCACGAACAACTTTTCCCAGATCCAGTGCAATCCCGTCATCGTGGACGGTGTGCTCTATGGCACGACTCCGCAGCTCAAGCTCATCGCGCTTGATGCCGCATCCGGCCGAGAGCAATGGCGGTTCGATCCCTTCACCAAAGGTCGCGCAACGGGTGTGAACCGTGGAGTCGTCTTCTGGAAGGAAGGCGATGACCGCCGGATCCTGATCATCGTTGATCACTTTCTTTACGCCGTGGACGCTCGCACTGGAAAACCCATCGACTCCTTCGGCGAGCATGGGCGCGTGGATATCAAGCAAGGACTTGGGCGCGATGTGAGCAAACTTTCTGTGCAAGGCACCACGCCGGGCGCGGTGTTCGAGAATTTGATCTTCATCCCCATGCGCCTGGGTGAAGGCCCCGCGCCCACCGCGCCAGGGCACATTCGGGCGTTTGACATTCGCACGGGCAGAATCGTCTGGCGTTTCAACACCATTCCCCAGCCTGGTGAGTTTGGCTACGAGACATGGCCGCCGGACGCGTGGAAGCACATCGGCGCGGTGAATTGCTGGGCCGGCATGGCGGTGGACGAGGAACGCGGATTGCTCTTTGTGCCGACAGGTTCCCCGGCGTTCGACTTCTGGGGAGGCAATCGCATCGGTGCAAATCTGTTCGCGAACTGCCTGATCTGTCTGGACGCGCGCACCGGCCAGCGCAAATGGCATTACCAGTTCGTCCGGCACGATCTGTGGGACCGCGATCTCCCCTCCGCGCCGAACCTGCTGAACATTCGCCGCGACGGCAAATCCATTCCCGCCGTAGCCCAGGTCACAAAGTCCGGCCACGTCTTCGTCTTCAACCGCGAGACGGGCGAACCGCTCTTCCCCATCCAGGAACAAGCCGTGCCGGCGAGCGATTTGCAGGGCGAAGTCGCGGCGCTCACGCAACCTTCGCCACTCAAGCCCGCGCCCTTTTCACGCCAGCTTTTCACCGCGAATGAGATCACTGACATCTCGCCCGAGTCACACCGCCATGTGCTCGAACGCTTCATGAAGACACGCCCACATGTTCCCTTCGGCCCGCCGAGTCGCGAAGGCACAATCATCCTCCCCGGATTCGATGGTGGCGCCGAATGGGGCGGAGCGGCAGCCGATCCTGACGGAGTGCTTTACGTCAACGGCAACGAGATGCCGTGGATTCTCCAGATGGTTGAGACGAAACGCGGCGACACGGGCGCATCGGACGGCCCGGCGCTTTACACCCAGATCTGCGCCGCCTGTCACGGCATCAACCGCGAGGGCAACGCGGCGCAAAACTTCCCGACCCTTGTTGGTGTTGAGAAGAAATTGAAACAGGCGGACATCCTGTCCCTGCTCGATACCGGCAAAGGCGTGATGCCTTCGTTCGGATTCCTTTCGCCATCGCAGAAAAGCGCCATCGCAGATCATCTCTTGTCACTGACTTCCGCCACTCCGCCCGCGGGAGCGAATGACGCGGCGAGAAATGTGGAATCAACCGGCGCGGACGTTCTCGGGCGTGTCCCCTACACCATGACCGGTTACAACCGCTGGCTCGACACCAATGGCTACCCCGCCATCAAACCGCCATGGGGCACGCTCAACGCCATCGATCTCAACACAGGCGAATACAAATGGCGTGTGCCGCTCGGTGAAATTCCCGCTCTGACGGCGCGCGGTGTGCCCATCACCGGAACTGAGAACTACGGCGGACCCGTCGTCACCGCAGGCGGACTCGTCTTCATCGCGGCGACCAAGGACGAAATGTTCCGCGCCTTCGACCGCAAGACCGGCAGGATTCTATGGCAAACAAAACTCCCAGCCGGCGGCTACGCGAGCCCCTCGACCTACATGGCCAATGGCCGCCAGTACGTCGTCATAGCCTGCGGCGGTGGCAAGATGGGCACGAAAAGCGGCGATGCCTATGTGGCTTTCACACTGCCGAAGCCGTGAATGGAATCGACAACTCAGACAGACAGTTCAACCAGTGAGTTCCTTCGTTTCGGGGCCTGATTATCCGAGGAGAACCCTTGACTTGTCATTTCGACCTGTTGGGATTTGTGATGGTTGCCCGGTTCAACTATTGCGAATGCCATGAAACACCGAACACAATCAATTTCGCCTTTTCCAACCAACTTCAAAGTGTTCCTTCTGAGCCTGTGTGCGATCGGATGGTCGAACACCACCGCCTCTGCTCAGGCGAACCACGCCAAAGCAATCGCCGCCAGTCTGCAGCCGGCACCAACCGTTTGGGGTGAAGTAAGAATCGGCACAGCCTCGCGTGCGGAACCCGACCCGCGAGTCAGGGAGATTGCCGACAAGCTCCAAATACCGGCAATCGCCGCGCGGCAGGCCGCGATGGTCCCCGCCCCTGGTCCCGGTGTCGTGGCTGCACAGCGCGCTGCCCTTCAAGTTCTGCGGGCGAATTCCGGTCCAGATCTGAAAGTGCATTTCCGTGCTGCCAATCACACCATTGCGCAAATCCGCGGCGCAGTTCTGTCGCGGCCGGCCGGGGGCGTGGCCAGAGCCGGTGAAGGCGCGGCAGGGGAACGCACGGCGCGGACTTTCCTCCAGGCCAACGCCGCCTTGTTGCGGTTAGATGACCCGGACCAGGAATTGAAGCTCGAAGTGGAACGTCGAGACGCTGCCGGTGAACGTCACTTGAAGTTCAATCAGATGTTCAAAGATGTGCCCGTCTGGCCTGCGGGTTTGAGTGTTCATCTGGATGGTGATGGCAATGTGACCATGGTGGACGGCGCTTATGCCCCTACTCCGGGCGGGATCGCGTTGGCACCCGTCCTGTCTGCCGACGAGGCAAGACATCGAGCCGTGGCAGGCGTACCAGGAGGGGGAGGTTCTGCGACCGGTGAACCGGAGCTGGTTGTTTATGCGCCGCTTGACCGGGTGCCACGCCTGGCTTGGAAGCTCAATGTGTCCCGGGACATTGCGCACGCCTGGCTGGTCATCGTTGATGCGCAGGACGGACGCGTTCTGAACCGCACCACCCTCTGCTACGATGCGAACATCGCTCAATCAGCCCGTGATTTGAACAACATCAACCGCAACGTCAACGCCTGGTCCCAGGACGGTAAGTTCTACCTGGCCGACACCACCAAAAAGATGTTCAACGCGGCCGCCAATCCCATCAAGGAGCCAAAAGGAGTCATTACAATCCTCGACGCGCGCGAGGTGACCATCAAGGAACTCAAGACCGCATTCATCGTTGAGTCGGCTGATGGCGTGAACTGGCTGCCGGACGGAATCAGCGCCCACTACAACTTCTCGCAGACCTACGATTACTTCCTGGAGCGACATGATCGCAATTCGCTGGATGGCAAAGGTGGGAACATCGACGCGATCGTTCGCGTGAAGGACATGGACAACGCCTTTTGGAACGGGAACTTGAAGATTATGGTCTTCGGCAATGCGAAACCTTATCCCCTCGCGCTGGACGTGGTGGGCCACGAACTCGCCCACGGCGTCACCGAAAATTCCGCCAACCTGATTTACGAGCTGCAACCCGGCGCGATGAATGAGGCATTTTCAGACATCTTCGGAACCATGGTCGAGGCGCGAGTCACCGGGCAGGCGAACTGGACCCTGGGCGAACAACTCGGGAAGATTTTTCGCGATCTCAAGAATCCCGGCTCGCTCCAGATTGCCGGACTCAACCGCCCTTACCCATCGAAGATGAGCGAGTATGTGGATCTCCCGAACAGCGACGACGCCGATCACGGGGGCGTCCACATCAACAGCAGCATCATCAATCACGCCTTTTACCAGTTGGCGGAAGGGCTGCCGCAAGCAGTGGGATTGCGCGATGCCGAGAAGATTTTCTACCGCTGCCTGACGATGCATCTGCAAATGCAATCTCAGTTCATCGATGCGCGTCTGGGCTGCATTGCTTCAGCGGAAGTCCTCTTCGGAGCGGAATCAACACAGGCGAGGAAGACTGCCGAGGCGTTCGACGCCGTTGAAATCTTCGCCACTCCGGCGACGCCCGCGCCCGCGCCCATCCCGGCGGTGTCAGGCGAGGATTCCACGGTTTTCGTCACGGTTAATCCGTTTACTTCCAATCTTGCACTGGGAAGGCGCGAGGCGTCTCTGGGTGATCCGAACGATGGGGTCGCCCTGGCGGATGGCATCAAGCGCGCGCGTCCCTCTGTTTCCGGGGACGGTTCCGTCGCGGTGCTGGTGAGTGGGAACAATGATGTGTGCCTTATCGACACCGCGAATCCAGCCAATCAGTCCTGCGCGGGTTTTGCGGGACTCGTCCATTCCGCCGCCATTTCCCCTGACGGCAGCCAGATCGCGTTTGTCCTGCGTGATCCCGTCACTGGCCAGGCGGACAACCAGATCTCCACAGTGGACCTCAAGACACAAGCAACACGCACTTTCAACCTGGTGGCCCCGGTGCTCGATGGCAGTCCGGTGGACAATGTTCTCCATGCCGACTCGATGGTGTTCACTTCTGACAGCCGGCAGTTGATTTATGATGCTGTGTCCGAAATCCGTTTCGGCGGTGGCACCCCGGTCCAACGATGGAGCATCTTTCGTCTGGATCTCACGACTGAAAGCACAACAGTGCTGGTGCCTCCGATCGAGGGGCTGGACACGGGCAATCCAAATCTCGGACGCGCCGGTAACCGTTATCTGACTTTCGATGCCCGCGACGACGAGAGTGGCAATGACTTCATCATCAATCTGGATCTCTTCACCGGCGAGGTTGCCGAAGTGGGCTTTGTCGGGAAGGGCATTGGTTTTCCCTGCTTCACTGGTGACGAAAGCGCGGTGATCTTCGCGACAGAAGATCCCGATGCGCTGCTCACTGGATTTTCGCTGGTCAAACAATCGTTGACCGAAACCCGGCTCACCACAAAAGGTCAACCCACTGTCTGGGTCTCGGACGCGCCAATCGGCGTGATTTACCGGCGGGGAACCTTTGTCGGCGCAAACGCGGAACCGATCGTCACGTTGACGGCACCGGCCAGCAGCCCGGCTTTGAACTCGCCAGCCAGCATCACCATCACCGCCAACGCCAGCGATTCAGATGGCACCATTGCCAAAGTGGAATTCTACGAAGGCGCAAACAAACTGGGAGAAAAGGCGCAAGCCCCGTACTCCTTCACCTGGTCCAATGTGCCAGCCGGGAATTATCGATTGATCGCGAGAGCCCATGACAATCTCGGAGGAGTGGGCGACTCCGAGGCGGTCAATGTCACCGTGGCACCTGACGCCACCGCCAGCCCAATCAAGCTCACTGCCAGTGCTACTGGCAATAACTCCATCCGCGTGGCCGTCGCCGCTCCGGCGGGGAACTACACACTTCAGCAATCTTTCGATTTGAGAACATGGTCTGATCAGACGCCGGTGGTTGTTGGCGGGTCTGGCACGGCCTCGGCGGAAGCACCAGGACCGGCGGCAGGATCAGTGGCGACCTTTTATCGACTGCGGAAGAATTAGGATCGCCCCCGTGAAGTTCCATTCGTCCCTGGCCGTGCCAAAATTGAACTTTTCTCACCGCCGCTTCTGCCATCCTGTCATTCTACTTGAGGCCAAGCCATAGCTTCACGCGTGTTTCTACCGCCGCCATTTGAAGAGAGTCCAGCAGGGCACGTCGGCGAATCAGTTTCACGGCAGGAACCATGTAAAGGCTTTGCGCGTCAAAACCTCCCACCTCAAGTCCCGACACTCGCATGGACACTTCGTACCTCGAACCTCGCAGCGCCGTCGTATGATATACCACGGCCACGAGTACTCGATCCTCGTCCGCGATGTCACAACCCAGCACAAGCGCAGGCCGCACTTTGGCCGTCATCCCAAAGTCGATCTGCCAGACCTCACCGCGCTTTGCGTTTGGCATACGCTGCTTCACGTCGATCTAACGCTCGCGCACCTTCCGCCGCGAGTATCATCAGTTCCTCGTCCGAGGGGCGGTCATCAACCTGGGCCTGGAACCATCGGGCTAGTGCTCTTTTCTGACGAAGCGGCAATTTCACTGCCGCCTCTTTGATCTCAGCGACCGTACTCATGCAATGGAGCCTAAAAAATCATGTGAATGGCGCAAGCAGGCAACGCGCCCGGCATACCTTCTTGGCGACTGTCTCAACACCCATTCTCCGTCCGCCGCCATTCCCATCTGAGCATTCTCCGGCTGTCAGTGCTCAACCTGGCGGCTTCCGAAATTCTCAAGCCATCGATCCAGAAGATCGTTCCGTTCTCTGTTGCGGCAATGGTCAGGATTCGCCGCTGATCCCGGGGAATCTTTTCATTCACAAACAAGTCCTGAACTTTGACGGCCCGTGGCATCCCAATGGGCTGAAACCGATCACCGGCCTTCCAGTGGCGGAGGTGGATTGTCTTCCCGATGCGATCAGCGTCGAACACTTCCACTCCGTCGCGATGTTGTGGTGGATGGAACGGTCCCTTGCCAATGGTTGAAACACGCCAGTGAATCTGGCACCCGTCGAACTCCAAGTCCCCGCTGCCACCAGTCAGGCATATCGACGCCTCGCCTTTGGCGAATGGTTGGATGCCACGTTCCGGCACCTGCAAAAGCGTGCCTGCCGAATCCAGCATCAGTCGAAGCCCTCGTCCGCCGATGATCACGTCTCCAGCCCCGAGGCGCAGCCTTTCGATCAATGCAAATTCCGGATTCAATCCATTTTGTAGAAGCTGCTTCTCGACCACGCGCCGTTGAACTGCCGCCGCCAGCTTCGCGAAGTTCGTGATCCTGTCGCCTCGCAGCCATGATTCAGCCGCGTTCCCAACAAATGCAGCCTCCTCGCCAACCACATCCATGCTGCGCACGATGGACTCCGTCAGGTCGTCGGCGAATTCCTTGCGCAAGGCGGGAATCACACGATGACGAACACGATTCCGTTCATGATCGAGCAATGCATTGCTCGCATCCTCCCGGAATGGAATCTTCGCGGCAGCGGCGCATGCCATGATGTCCGCGCGACGGGTACCCAGGAAAGGTCGGACAAGATTCAGCGTCGGATCGGACGGTGACGGCGATTTCCATTTCATGCCTCCCAAACCTGCCCCACTCGATCCGCGCTTGAGGCGGAGGAAGAAAAGTTCCACCTGATCATCCGCATGATGGGCGAGTGCGATCGCGGTGGCACGATGCCGACGGGCCACACGCGCCAGAAATCTGTGACGAAGCTCCCGTGCCGCCATCTCGATGGATGATCCCGTGCGCTTCGCGTGCCTCGTCACATCGACGCGCCCCACAGCCACAGGAAGGCCGAGCGCAGAGGCTACTTTTCGAACCAGGCGCTCATCCGTCTCGCTGCTCCTGCCACGCAACTGATGATTCACGTGCGCCACAACCAGCCGCCACTGATTCACGGTCCGGAGCTGATGCAGCAAATGGAGCATCACCATTGAATCCACTCCACCCGACACGGCGACGATCAACTTCTCCCCTCGTCCGATTCCACATCTTGTGGAGAGCGCTGAACTCACATCCCGCAGGAGTTTCCTCAGCGGGGAGCGTCGTTCATTCGAAACCGGGTCGGAGCGCTTTTCTGGCATGGCCCGTGGAGGTTAACCTTGCAAGAAGGCCATTTCCAGAAGGAGTTGATCCGCGCTGTTGAAGCGAAGTGAGAGTGGTGTATCAATTTCCTGAAAACTGGAGCGCAGAGCATTGCTCGGCATTACTGAGGAGACCGCAGGATAGCCTACAAATCCCGGAGGTGGCGCGGGCGCATCTGCTGCGTTGCTCGCTTGGTCAGAGGCCGCTGCGGGCATCCTCCCGCGCTCACGCCTTGCATCTACACCCACGGCACTCTCTGGAATTCGTAGGCCATCCCACGGTCTCCTCAGTATGTTTCAGCCCTCTCCACCAGCCGAACGATGCTTGGCGCTCCGAAATGACACACCACCGAAGTGAGAACCTGCTTGCTGAAGCACCATTCATGGCAGGCCCGCTGCCTCACCAAGGCAGTTGATTCAACGCCGCCCCTTCCTTTGCCAGTATTCGTACGGGTCCTCTTCAAAAGATTCCATCACAGGATTCCCTGTTGAGAACGAATCATACCCACCCCGGGCTTGGAAACGCGGCGCATGACCCTGTGAGTTCCACGCATTCCGGGATCCTTGGCATCCAGAGGACAGCACCAGAACGACTACAACGGCACAGACGCGAAGCATCGGGATCATGGACAGCACCCTGACTGAATGTTGGAGGCAGATCAATCCGGAAGCCAATTAGGACAAGCGTTGGAAAGCCAGGCATGGCCGGCCATCAATCGTGCATTCACAAGTTGGCGGTAGTGGTTCGCGGAGTTCATTCCGCCGGACCGTGGAAACAGAGTCTGCGCCGTGTTCTCATCCGGGCTCCAGAGGACTCGCACCTCCCTGCGGAACCAACGCTCTTCCTCTAACGCTCAACCGTGATGGCAAGCATGAATGGAGAACTCCGTTTCATGGCACTCTCGAACGTGACGCTGAGGATCTCCCGGTCCGGATGGGGATTGTCGTAGGTGGTGAGAAACAATCGGAGCGATTCTCCCCAGGATTTCGCGGCGTCATTGAGCCCGGTCCAGACCACTCTGGCCTTTGAGGGGACATTTGAATTCTCAGGATTCAGCCACCAGTCGGCGACATGCACGCCGTAAGTAACTGCCAGTTGCTCCACGCTGCCGTCCGCATACTGGAGTTTGTAGCGGGCGATTTCCATCACGTCGCCCGGCGTAAAGGCGGTTCCTTGCAGCACATGGATGCGTTTGCATCTCCGGCCGACGGAGATTGGCGCCGTACGTGCCGGAAAAGTGATGGGGAGCTTTCTTCCGGCCAATTGAACCACTCCCCGAACATCAAACTTGACGCCGTCGAGCTCATGCACGGCCGGCGGAAGGGACTTGAGGTTGTTGCCCGGATAGCCCTGCCAATCGGACTGAAGCAGCCCGTTGTAGCTCGATGTCAGGTCAAGCATTGTCGAATCGGCGGCCGGGTTTCGCCCGGGGAAATCCTGCGCGGCGGGAAAAGAGTGTGAAACTTTGCGCGCCTGCAAACCGGCGGGGCTCAAGTCGGGGTGTGCGCCTTCGAAACGTGTCTCCCACTCGGTGTCGCTCGGATACCAGTCGCCGCCAAATGACACATTGATTCTCGGTTCATGTGCCATGCATCGAATGAGAGGCACCTTGTCACCAATCACACCGCGCTGATCTTCTTTATAGTCCCGGTAGGTTCGCGCGACACCACGCCACCACTCGCGCGGCAGGCGGACCAGGCAGAACTCGTATGCGTAGGAGGAGACCTCGTCGGCAATGACATCCTTGTACAAGCCGGCCATCCACGTCCGGAGGTCCGCTGATTTATCCACGAACGGACAGATCAGTGTCCTGCGATCTTGGATGTAGTCAGGCACGAGTTCCGAAAGCGCGTCCGGAAGGCGGTGTTGTTCAGAGCGAAATTTCCTCAGTGCCTCGAACACCTGGTTCAACCGGTCCAGGCAACGCTCCTGCTCGACGGGATCGCGCGTGGTGGTGACCAGCGGCTCGGCTGACTGCCCCTTCGTGCCAGCCAGCCACAGGAGCATGCCCAGCAAAAACAGCCGGCCCACCCTCCCTGCCATGACAGTCGATGAATTCATTCGTCTGCTGATTTGTTGAAATCCCACCTCTCCGCGATTTGACTGCGATTACCAACTGGAAGTGTTGCCGATCAGTGTTTCCAAGAAACCGTCACGGGGCATCCACGTGCTGTCAACTGACAATTTCGATCGGCCAGGAGCACCGGAGCGTGGGGTTTCACATCGCTATTTCACCGCTGTGGCAGGAGCGATGACCAGGGATTCGAGAACAGGCGTTTTCCCCGTCCATGGGATGGATGCCAGTCCACCGGGAATCTTGCGGCGGACGAACTCTCCCGCCATGCTGGCGACATCCCAGAGCACCAGAGTTTGTTCCGTGCTGGACGCCGCCAGCATTCCCCCATCTGGGGACAGCGCCAGTTCCAGGATCGGAGGCCTGTCCAAGGTCTCGAGCTTCGCCATCGAATCCAGTGTGGGAACTGAAAACAACTCCACGGTGGAGGAGCTCGTTCCCATGGCGAATACCCTGCCATCGCCGGAGAACGCCACCGGGTTCGGGTCCTTCCCGGATCGAATCGGGATCGGTTGAAAGGCGGGCTCCCACGAACCCACCCGCCAGAAGCGGCACACGCCTTCCGCATTGGAAGCCTGCGCCGTCGTGGCCAGCCACTCTCCTCCCGGGCTGAACTCAAAACTCCTCGCTTCCGCCAAGGCGACCGGAACCGTCGTTCGCTGGCGTGTTGTCAGGTTCCACATTGCCACCAATGGCTCATCGCGCAGACGCGCCGCAAGCCACCGGCCGTCCGGACTGATGGCAAGTGCCTGGCAATAGCCTTTCATGTCCAGCGAGAATTGTTTGTTCGAATCTTTGGGATGGATGATCTGGAGCTGGGTTTTGTACGCCACCGCCACCGTCTGCCCGTCGCGTGAAACAGTGCACTCTCCGAGATTCTCCTCGATGTCATCCGGCGCTTTGGGAAGGGAGCGGAGTTGCCGGGTTTTCTGGCCGGTCATCCCGTCAAAAGTCCACCGCTTGAATCCTGATCCGCCGGTCGTGAGCAGATCGCCGTTGCTGGCGTCGAATTGCAGACCCCGGCCTTTAAGCCACGGGATGGCTGCGAGCTTTCTCCCGCTCACAGGGCTCCATATCCCGATGCCGTCATTGATCAGAGCGGTGAGCATGCTGCCATCCGGGCTGAAGGCGACGCGGCGTGCTTCCGCGGAATCTCGCCGCGACTCACTTAGAACCCGGTACTCATGGGCCGGATTGACCTCCCAAACCTCCATGTCCAGTCCGACGCGGTTGAAGCCGAGACGGCGATCGTCCCTGCTGAAAAGGAGGCTGCCGACCTGATCCGACTCCAGCGCATGAGTCATTTGACGGTTCGACAACGGCACCCACAACCGGATGGTCTTGTCCAGTGCGCGGGACGCCAGCAAATCTCCCGCGTGGTTGAATGCAAGGTGTGTGACATCGGCGATGTGACCGCCCAGAACCCTGTGATTCTTCTGGGCAGAACGCGTGTCCCACAGATGGATCTCGCCATTCTGGCAGCCGACCGCCAGCCAGCCTCCCTCGGGGTGCCAGTCGAGAGCCAATGGCAGCGAGCGATGATAAAATGGCCGACCCACAAGCTTCCCGGACTGGATGTTCCAAATCTGCACCTCAAAGCTTGCGGAGGCGCATTCGGCCATGAACTCACCCGAGGGGTCGAACTTCAGGCAAATCGGACGACGCGGCCTTTGCGTCGGCAATTGCAGGCCGATCTCCTGCGAAGCTGCGGATTCCAGATCGTAAATCCGGAGGCGTCCGTCCATGAGCGCGGTGGCGAACTTCCGGCTGTCCGCGCTAAAGGCATGTGCGTGGCCGCCCAAGGCACCCTTGATCTGCAACACGGGTTTCGCCGTGCGCCATTCCGAGACCACGATCTCGTTGCTCGTCGCTGCACCGTGCATCGAAGCGAGGTAGCGCGAATCCGGGCTGAACAACAGTTGACCGACCGCCACCGTGCCGATGGAGATTTTCTGAACCTCCCGATCCCCCGCAGTGGTGCGGATGGAGATGACCCCGTGCCCGTCACCACGCGCGTAATGATCAAAACTCGAATCAAGCGCGGCGCTCGTGGAATGCCCGGTCCACACCGGCCAGTGCGGGAGCGGACGCAGGTCCACCAGGCCGAGCGCTCCAAGAGCCAGATCGCGCAAGGCGGTGTGATTGGTATGATACGGAGCGGCGCTTTGAATCGCGTCGAGCGTCCGATAACGCTGGCCGGACAGGCCACTCACATGGGTTCCCTGCGCCCTGGCAAAATAAGCGTCAGCGGAGGCCAGGCGCGCCTTCCGTGCCTGGTACAGAGCGACCACCACCATCACCGCCATGATCGCCACGACAACAGCAGCCTGGCTCGTCGTGCGGATCACGCCGCGGCGGTAAGCCTCCTGTTGCCGCCGGAGTTCGGCGCCGGGAGTGTGCGCCCGCACCCATTCATCATCGAAGACGTGATGATAAATCCTGTTCCGAACCTTCAACCTGGCGTGCTGAAGTTTCAGGATGCCTGAAAGGAGCAGCACGCTGACAAGCCCGCTGGTTTCATCGTCGGCCACCCGCCGGCTCCGATGAACGTTGAGGTAAAGTCCGAGCAGATTGGAAAGGTCGGCGTCGGACTTCAGCAGCCGTTCCCGCACGAAGATCAGGTTGTCGTCACGTTCACGGGCGCGGTCGCTGAAGAACCGTTGTTCGCACAGCGCATCAATCAACCGGTTGGAGTCATGCAATGTCGTCCCCGCCGGATTTTCATCGTGCCACTCCACCACCGCGCGGCACAACTGCTGGGTAAGATAGGGATGCCCGCCGGTCCAATGGAGGATCCGGTTCAGAAGCAGCTTTGAGATTTCGGGCGCACAATTCGGACTTTGCAACCCTCTTGCCAGCGGCGCGGCCTCGTCGGGCGTGAAATCATTCAGTTCAATCCGCCGGCCAATGTTGAAAGGAGTGATGCGGGTGTCGCGGATCAGATCGGACGGGGTTGCCACACCCAGCAAACAGAAAGTCAGATTGCCTAATTCCGGATCCTCCGTGCGACGGTTATAGCACTCGCGGATGGCGGCAAAGAATTCATCCGTTGAGAACGGCAGGCTGCGGACCACATCCAGTTCGTCAACAAACACCGCGAGCCTTTGGTGGGACGCAGCCTGTATCACCTCGCGAATGGCGCCGAACAGGCGTTGCACCGGGCTCAGGCGTTCATGCGCACGCCAGTAGTCCTCCAGTTCATCCTCCAGCCGCAACTGTCTTCCCATCCGCAGCATGAGTCCGTCATACCACTGTTCCGGCGTCACATTCTGGCCGATGGCAGTCAAGTCCATCGCTATCACACGCACGCCTGCCGACCGCAAGGCCTGCGCTGTCCGCACCATCAATGAACTCTTCCCCATCTGGCGGGAGGTGAGCACGTAGCAGAACTCGCCCTTGATCAACCCGTCATAAAGCTCGCGATCAGCACGGCGTTCAACATACGAAGGAGAGTCCGCACGGAGTGTCCCGCCTGTCACATAGAAGCCGGGAGAAATTACTGCCCCAGGCCGCCACGGATCCTGCTGCTGTGGGGTGGCACCATTCATTTTGAAGTACTCAAAGAATGACGGCCTCCATTGGAAATGCAACGGGCAAACCGGGCTTGTCGGCGAACCGGTGCATCCGCAAGTCGTCGGTGAACTTGGCTGTCGGCCAGGAGCGCGGCTGTGTGCGCAGCACCAGCCGCAGCAGGTTTGGTATGTGGGTGAGCCATCGTAAAGGGGTCGCTCCTTACTATTGACACAAATCCGGCGCGGCGGCGCAGGGATGTCACGTCGCACCAATCGCGCATCGAATATCCTGGTGCGCAATATCACATCATGAACGCGGTGGCTGGCGAGAACGAGAACCCGTCCTTGAGTGTTCCAAGAATGCCCGGTTCCCGTCAGTGATGATTGTGCTCGTGTGTTGCCCCGGCCTTTGTCGCGAATTTCATGGGTTTCGAGTTCACAATCATCGCATCGCGGTCTCCCTCGCGAATGCTGTAAAAATGATTGGGCTGGAGCCCTGCGATGACCTGCGTCCTGCCGGTCACAGGCCAGAAAATCTCCACCGACCGGATGCCCGTGGCATTGCCCAGACCAATCTCCTGGCGGAAGGGCGATGCGCCAAAGCTGCCACCCGTGGAAACCGTCTTGTAGATCGCCCGATCCCCGGAGGGAGTGGCGGCGATGATTTTGATTCTGGCACCAAGCGCGGCGCGATTCGATTTCACACCTTCGAGTTTGAGTGTGATCCAGCGATTGGAGGTTCCGGGATTTTCAAAAAGAACATTCCGGAAATTGTCGCTGGTGTAGGCGCCACCGATCGATTCGTAGATGTCCTGGTCGCCATCGTTGTCCAGATCGGCGAACGCGACCGCATGGCCCTTTTGCAAATGCCCTGTGCCGGTGGCGGTGGTCACATCCTGAAAGCGTTTCCCGCCGTCGTTCCGGAACATCCGGTTTGGCATGATGCTGCTTAGATCGGGATTGCCTGTGCCGAGGTAGAATTCCAGGAAGCCGTCGTTGTCCAAATCGCCAAAGTTGCAGCCCATCGTGAGGAAGACATGATTCAAACCAGCCTGTCCCGTCACGTCGGTGAAGGTGCCGTCGCGGTTATTATGATAAAGCCTGGGAACAGCACCTGGATTTTTGATGCCCAGATAATCCGCCGCAATATCACCGACATCGCGGACGTAATAGCCGCTGACGAACAAGTCCAACCATCCGTCATTGTCATAATCAAAAAACCATCCGGGAAAGCTTTTGAGCGGTTCACCCACTCCGGCACTCGCCGTTACATCTGTAAACTTCCAGGCTCCCATCGGATCCTTGCTGGAAGACTGGCCGCCGTCGTTGCGATAAAGCACATTCAGCTTGTCGAGGTGTGAAACATATAAATCCGGCAGGCCATCGTTGTTGTAGTCGCCGCTGATCACCGCCTTTACGAAGCCGGTATTTGCCACTCCCACATCCTTGGCGCACTCCGTGAAAGTTCCATTGCGGTTGTTCCTGTAGAGCCGGCATGGGCTCATTTCCAATGGGGTGGATTCGCTGCCAATGAAGAGGTCGATCCAGCCGTCGTTGTTGAAATCGAGCCAGGTCGCTGTCTGCGTCGGGTGGAATGCCAGCAAGCCCGCCTCCTCGGTGACATCGGTGAAATGACCTTTGCCATCGCCCCGCAAGAGGGAGCAGGGAAAACGTCCCTGCCTTCCCATCCATGCCCCACGCAGCATCAGCACATCCGCATTCCCATCATTGTTGTAATCCGCGCTGATCATGTTCAGCCCGCCCACTTCCCCAATGATGCCCGCTGCCTCCGTGGTTTCCTTGAAGGTTCCATCGCCGTTGTTTCGAAACAATCGAAGCTGGTCGTGAAAGCCCCACGCTGAAATCAACAGATCCACCAGGTTGTCACCATCGAAGTCCTCGGCGACAACTCCACCCGCCATCGTATCGAGATCCAGCCCCAGTCCGGCGGCTACATCTGGAAACCGGGGAAACGCGTAATCGGAGGCGAAGGAACTCGGCGGAATCAGGAGTTGAGGCGGCACTTTGGCTGGATATTCTCCAACCGTCATGAAAGCGACATTGAGCAGCCAGCGGCCGCTCAGTTCGTTCGGCGTGCGGGAAAGTTGTTCCGTCAAAATCTCGATCCCGGCGCGCGCGCCGCGTTGATATTTGTGAACTCCCGCTTTCTGAATCGGCAGGAGGCAGGATTCTGATGTGTGGTTGGATATGCAGTTTTCCACCTCGCCAAGTCGCAAGTGCGCCATGGCCTCCGCAATTCGTAGTAAGGCACGATCTTTCGAATTCAACAAGCCGGGACTCGCGGCGGGCGCTTTCCATGCGGCATGATACTCTTCGATGGATCGCAGTGTTTTGCCCGCGTTTAGCAATTCAGTCGCCAGGTCGATCCGTGCCTTCAGCGCGGTGCCGGCATCAGCGGAGCCCGCGAGTCGCGCTTCGAAGATCGGCACACGCAGATCATTTAGAAACTGGTTTTCCGCCGGAACATTCTCCGCGGCCAGCTTCTTTAACAATGCCGCCATCTTGGCTGTGCTGGGAGCGCGTGATACTTCCCGATTCTCCGCTCCAATCACGCTCGCTGTCGTCAGCCACAGGCAAGCCATGAGCCAAATACCCACGTTTCGCCCAAACGTGAAAACTTGGAAGGGTGAGGGTTGGAAACAGGAATGAAGCCAGGACCAGAATGGATATTCACTCAATTCGGACCCGATCCTTCCTGGCTCCAATCGCCCCTCTGAACTGCTTACTGAGGAGACCGTGGGATAGGCTACAAATCTTGACGGCGGCACAGACGCATCTGCTTCGTTGCTCGCTTGGTCGGAGGCCGCTGCGGGCATCCTCCCGCGTTCGCGCCTCGCATCTGCATCTGTGGCGCTCGCCATCATTCGTAGCCTATCCCACGGTC
>SXGS01722581.1_pt1 | contig 22047 bp, 15 predicted proteins | sample 3174681 | NCBI WGS metagenome assembly SXGS01 (sample SAMN11356861, study PRJNA531348) | freshwater metagenome | isolation source: freshwater sample F1-80 | place: China: Fuxian Lake, Yuxi | collected 2017-12-25
ATCGTCCATGGCTGACAAATCCTTTTGTCTGGATGCGAAGTTAGGCAACCCAGGCAAGAATCATGACAGCTGTCATTACGAAAGGAAAGACCGAAAACAGCGTTTTCCCCCGGGATAATCAACCGGCCGGGAATTGCTGTGGCTTAGGTAGGTTATTTCATTGCGTTTTCATTATTAAAATGCCTAGGATAGTATTGAAACCGAAAATCAATGGGTTTCTGCTTCGGTGGCATTCTTTCCCCTTTTCCCCCCTGTGGAAATTGAAAAGGCGGGGCCATCGGAGTTTTGAAGGAAGGGCTCCCAGAAAGCGGATTCTCCGCATTCAACGGGTCTATATTGGGTAATCAAATGTCGGCTGCAACCATGTTGAATCCGGAAACCGCCATCATGGAGCCCAAAACCGGACCATTGGAGGGCTTGCAATCCGAGAAAGTGTTGCGGGATAAAGAAGCCAGGGAAAATGCAGCCAATGCAAAAATGGTTTTGGAGCAAAGGGTAAGGTCCCTTCGCATTCAGGGTGATCATCGACCCACGGGGTTGATTATTCGGTTTGTCACTTGGGCAGGCTGGGCAGCGGCTTCAGCCTTATTGGTAACCACCCTGGTTTTGGGTTGGTTACTATTTCGGGGTAAGGCTCCGGATCTTGTTTCCAAAAGTGAAAATCAAAAACAGAACTCGGTCAATACCTATTCCACGACATCCAAAGATTCCAAGGTGGCCCCTACCCAAGGGACAACTCCAGCACCGATTACTGGTGAAACCAATGCGGCCGATCCTGAAACCCCGGCTCTCGTTTCCAGTGGGTACATTTTGCCCATCCATCAAATCCAGGTAAGTCCAAAAGTGAGCGGAATGATAGTTAAACTCAATTTTGAGGAAGGAATGGCGGTAAAAAAGGGATTCATTTTGGCGGAATTGGAAACGGTGGAGTACCAGGCGGATTTGCAAAAAACAAACGCTCTTTTGACTGAAGCCAAACACAAACTGAAAGAATTGACTTCGGGAGCAAGGCCGGAGGAAATTCGGCAAGCCAAACTGGAATTGGATGAGGTGATTAAGCAAAGGGAACAACTAAAGTTGGATTACGATCGAACAAAGCGCCTTTTAGGTGTGTCCGCCCTTTCCGCCAGGGAATTGGAGCAAGCCCAATTTTCGTTCGAGGCCATTGACCGACGAACGGAAAGATTGCGAACCGCCTTTGACCTGATTGTAAAAGGAACCCGGATTGAGAGGATTCAGGTGGCCCAGGCGCAAGTGGATTCGATTGAGGCGGAATTGGTAAAGGCCAGGTGGCGCCTTGACAATTGCCTGGTAAAAGCTCCGGCTTCTGGAATTATTCTCAACAAAAAGGCCGAGGAAGGAAATATGGTGAATCCTGCGGCATTTAATGTTTCTGCCAACCTTTGTGAAATGGCAAATTTAACCCAGCTTGAGGTGGATTTATCCATTCAGGAACGCGATTTTGCCAAAATCAAACCCCGGATGGAGTGCCTTGTCATGCCAGAAGCCTACCGTAATTCCAAAGAGTTTTTGGCAAAATACCCGAAAGGTTACACCGCATTTCTAAGTCGGGCAATGCCCCAGGCGGATCGGGCCAAAGGAGCCATTCCCGTTCGGGTGAAAGTGGATATTCCTGAAAGCGAACAGGGGGTCTATCTCAAACCTGATATGAGGGTGGAGGTGACCTTTTTTGAGAAAACCCGTAGCGAAGCGAAATAGTAATTCTTATTAATCAATGGAACAACATGGAACCAATTGTAGAAGTTACCCATTTGGGCAAAAATTTTCGGCGGGGGTTGGAAGAAATTCATGTGCTTTCAAATCTTAGCCTACAGGTTCCCCAGGGAGAGTTTCTTGCCCTGATGGGCCCTTCAGGTTCAGGAAAAACAACCCTGTTGAACCTTATTGCAGGTCTGGATTCTCCAACCCAAGGCTCCATTCGGGTTGGCAAGGAATTAATTAGCGCAATGGGGGAATCCCGTTTGGCAAAATGGCGTACCCGCCATGTGGGCTTCGTTTTTCAGTTTTATCACCTCCTGCCGGTCCTGACGGCTTATGAGAATGTGGAACTGCCATTATTGTTGTTACCACTGACCTATTCTGAGCGAAAAAAACAAGTACTAACCGCACTTGACCTTGTTGGGCTTTCGGACCGGTTAAGTCACAGGCCCGGTCAACTTTCCGGTGGCCAACAACAGCGTGTTGGAATAGCTCGGGCAATTGTGACCGACCCTACTTTGATTGTTGCGGATGAACCAACAGGCGATTTGGACTCCAAGTCAGCGGAGGAAATCCTTGAACTTTTGGTGATCCTCAAAGGGGCCCTGAATAAAACCATTTTGATGGTTACCCATGATCCCCGGGCCGCCAACAGGGCCGAAAGGTGTCTCCATTTGGAAAAGGGGCAACTGGTAAACGAAACTTACCAAAACTTTAATGTTCATACCCAGGCGGTTTCCCACTAATCGAGGGTCCCATGGAAGGCATTGCGGAAAGGATTGATTCGTTTTTAGTCCCCTTGGTCGTTACACCTGGTGATGCAATCCGATTTACTTTGGTGGAATGGCTAGGTTTTTTTGTATTGTTTACCGGATTTGCTTTTGCCGGTTGGGCCTGGTTTTATTTTCGTTTCATCTTGCGAAATTTACTAAGAAACTGGTTGCGCACATCGCTTACCGCAATGGCAACCATGGTTCTTGTTCTGGTTGTCACACTGGTTTGGACCATTCTCCTGTTTTTGAGTAATGCCACCTCGGAAAAAGCAAAAGATTTAAAGGCAATCATTACTGAAAAATGGCAAATTCCAAGCCAAATGCCCTTTTCCTATGAAGCCGATTTAAGCGAGGGGGCCCCATCCAAAAACGGTGATTTCCGGGTGGATACCACCAAAGATTCTATGACCTGGCAGTTTTATGGTGGCACGGTGGATCCTGCCAAACGAACCAGGGAAAACATTGTTTTCTTTTTTTGCATGGATCCAAACAAACTGATGACGGTAAACGATCCAACCATCGATTCCCTGATGGCTTCCATTCCCATACCTGCCACCTATCCCTATCGCAAAGAGGAAACAGGGGAAATGGTTGAAATCAAATCGCTCAACCTGACTGATGCCCAAAAAAAAGACCTTGAAAAGGTGAAAAATGCGGTTCAAAAGGGCCAGATTACTTCCATGATGGATGGCCTTGATGAAATGGCCCCGGAAGAGTTGGTAGCTATGCGCAAGGCAATTCTTTTGACCCTTGGGGACAAACGCAAAGTGGTTGTGGGAAGGGAAAGGCTTTTGGCACTTAACAAAAGAATTGGTGAAACATTCAAGCTGACAAGCCTGAATTACAAAGACATCGATTTGGAGTTTGAAGTTGCCGGGGTGTTTCCTGATGGACGCTATAATCAAAGCGCTGTTATGCACCGGGATTATTTAAACGATGCAATGGATGATTACAATCGGCGCAATCCAGGCAAACGCCACCCTTTGTCGGATAAAAGCCTGAACCTGGTTTGGATTCGCGTTCCCGACACGGCCAGTTTTCAAAAAGTCGAGGGGCAAATTGCGATTTCCCCTAAATTTCAATCTCCTGCCGTAAAATGCGAAACCGCCTCTTCTGGTGTGGCATCCTTCCTTGATGCCTATCGGGACCTCCTATGGGGGCTTCGTTGGATTCTCGTTCCTTTTATCCTTCTAACAATGTCGCTAATCATATCGGTTGCAATTAGCATTAGCGTAAGGGAACGCCGTAAAGAAATGGCGATCCTGAAAGTATTGGGTTTCGCCCCCGGGCAAATCCTGATTGTGGTATTGGGTGAAGCAGTCATTGTTGGAATCCTGAGTGGCTTTCTAGGCTCGTTTTCCACTTACTACCTTATCAACGAAGTGATAGGAGGAGTAAAGTTTCCCATTGCTTTTTTCCCAGCCTTCATGATTCCCTTTGAGGCCCTTTGGTGGGGCCCCACCATTGGTGCCATCACGGCACTTTCAGGAAGTATTTTCCCTTCGTACAACGCTTGCAGAATTAAGGTTTCCGAAGTTTTTGCCCGTATCTCTTAAACAAGAAATGCAATGTTCCCTACCGAGATTATCCTTTACTGTTTGATGGGTTTCACCCTTTTTATGGCTGTTTTTGCCTGGTTGGCCAAGGTCCCTATCAAATACAACCTTCGAAACCTTTTGGTTCGTTGGCAGGTGACCTTGATGATGGTGCTAGCCTTTGTTCTGCAGGTTGGTGTCCTCATTTTCATGTTCGCTTTTGTCAATGGAATGTACAAACTTACCGAGGGTAGTGGCGTTCCGGGAAATGTGATAGTCCTTTCGGATGGCGCCACTGATGAAGTATTCAGCAATTTGGGTTTTGCAGATACTTCCGATGTTGAACTCCATCCAACCGTTTTGCAAAGTGAAAATCCGGATGATCCCGGTCCATTGGCCAGTTGGGAAGTATATATCCTGGTAAATCAACCCATACCCTCGGAGCGTATCAACGGAATTCTCCTTGGTGGCGATTTTGAGGGTGATTCCATGAAAATCGCCCATGTTTCCTGGGGTGGGGTTTTGGCTTCTGGCAACCTTCAAGTCGGGGATGTTTTGCAAAAATTTAATGGATTTACCCCCGCCAACCATGAATCCCTGCAAAAACTCCTTGCTGGAAAAATGTCCGGGATAGCCCCCCTGGATTTCAATCGCAACGGATCCCCTCACCAAACCTTCTGTGACCTTGGCAAATTGGCCCAAGTCGGTTCCACCCGAAGGTTTCTCCAGGTGCGAGGCATTGATAATCCCACCCGTTCTCTTGCGGTTCATAATTTGCCCCTTCGCTCTGGGGGAAAAGTGTTTTCACAGGCCGGCGTCCAAACCATAAAAGGCCCAAATGGTATTGCCACATCCGCTTGGGAAGTTATTTTGGGAGAGGGAATTGCCCGAACATTGGCTTCCGACCAAAAAAAGACGACTCTGGAAGCCGGAGATACTTTTACCGTAGCTGACCGGATATGGGTGGTAGTTGGGGTGATGAAATCGTCCGGTTCGACCTTTGATTCCGAGATTTGGGCCAAACGAACCCTTGTGGGCCCCCTCTTTGGAAAAAACAGCTACTCTACAGTGGTTTTGCGGACAAAGGATGCCGACTCCGCGGAAATAACGGCGGCGGAACTTACCAAATCCTTTAAAAAATCAGCCATTCAAGCCACCCCGGAAAAGGAATATTATGCCAGGTTAAACACCACCAACCAACAGTTCCTTTATTCGATCCTTTTTGTGGCTTTCGTAGTCCTCATTGGGGGTAGTTTGGGAATGATGAACGCCATGTTCGCCGCGATAAGTCAACGGCTCAAAGATATTGGAGTTTTAAGAATCATTGGATTCGCACCATGGCAAATCCTTTTCAGCTTTCTACTTGAGGCATTATTGCTTTCCCTGATTGGAGGGCTATTGGGTTGTGCCGCTGGTTTTTTAGCGGATGGGTGGAGTGCAAGCAGTATCGTAAGTGGAGGTGCGGGGGGTGGAAAAAGTGTTGTCCTGAAAATGACCGTGGATGGACAGATTCTTGTTTTTGGAATGTTATTTTCCTTAACCGTAGGCCTTATTGGTGGCTTGGTTCCTGCCATAAGCGCCATGTTCATCAAACCCCTTGATGCATTGCGATGATTTCCTAAATCCGGATTTGTGGTTACCCTGGATGCGAGGACATATCCAAAAATTTCTGTAGCAAGCTCTTGGTTGGGATTTTTTTTATTCCGGTTGGACTGGCCAGGAAATCCGGGTTGTTCCAGGGACAAACATCAACACGAATTCCCCATTTAGCCCCAAGAGTATGGAGCCGGGCAAATGTCTTTTGCCTACTTTCCAAGGGTATTAGCCTTTGCTTTTGACCTGCGATCCGAAAACCCGGACCGTTTTGAAAGACTTCCGAAACACCCATTCGTTTTGCATTTGCAAATGGGCCGGGCAGCAATTTTCCGTTTCGGTCTTCAGGAAGGTGGCTAAAGGCAACCTGAACCGCCTTGAAATTGAGCCCGTTTAATTCCCTGAGGATGCGATCAAAAACTTCGGAACGATCATGAACACCTGGAATCATGGGTTCCCAAGCCGCTTTGGCGGAAAAGCCTTGAATCCGCAAGTTACGCAACACCCCAAGACGGTCTGCCACCCGTATCCATTCATCCATCGCCGGACTATACCCCAACAAAGGAACCAAAAAACGAAGTTGGGTTTTCATGGGTTGGAGTTGCTTTGCCTCATGGGAATCCAGCGGCTGAATTGTTTTTAGGCATACCGAAAAACCCCATCGAAGGGTGGCTTTCAGAATTTGAAGGAATTGTTCCCGGTGGCCCAGCTCGCCCTTCAAACAATCTGACTCCCAGCCAAAAACAAGGCGGGGTTTTGCAATTAGTTGGGATCGAAGCCATTCCAACCATGCATGAAGGGAAGGCAAACCGTCTGAAAATCCGATCGAAAGAACATGGGGCCCCTCTCCTGGCAGAAGGTGGGTTTGAAAGGGGAGGGAATCGTTTTTTGCCTTATCGGAAAATTGGTCGGGTGTTGTACGAGCCGTTACTGGTAAGTCAAACAATGGGCCAAACGAGCTTCTGTTTGGGGTTACTTTGATCATGGCACGACTCCTCGCCTGTTTTAGTTTAGGTTGTGGTGATAAGGAATATCCAGTCCCAAAATGGGGAAAACCGCCCCTTTGCCTTCACCCAATCGAATATTCAACCGGTTGTTTTCGATCGAGCTACTGTTCACTACGGATTCTTTCCCTTTTAGGTCGATTGGATTTCACGATTTTGTTAAAACCCAGGGAGAATCCAAAAGTACCGGTGGGGGTCAATGATTTTTATTTTCCCCCTTGAGGGTTTGTTTCAACCGTGGTACAAAACAATCAGTTATTCTTTCCCTCTTGTTTGTCTTGATTTCCGTTTCTTTCCGGATCGAGGTGCACCTATGCTCCTACTAAGATCCTGTTTCCCCTGGTGCCATGCTTTTATTGCCAGGATCCAATCGATGGTAACTCCTCTTATTTCTCCTTGGTTCAAACGGATAAAGCGGGTCACCCCTCCCTTTTCTCCCCGTTTGGATCCGCTCGAAGATCGGTGTCTTTTCGCATCCCATCTTTTTGCCATCGGTTCCCCAGCAGGCGTTCCACCCCGGGTCTAACTGTTTGATTTTCTCCGTATCTCCGCCGCTCCGCGTGATGTTTTTCAACCTTTTTCTTCCGATTTCACAGGCGGAGTGAATGCGGTCCTTGCCGATCTCAATGGGGACAACCAACCCGACATCATAACCGCCGCCGGTGCCGTGGGCGGTCCCCACATCAAGGTCTTTGATGGCAAGACCCACACTCTCATCTCAAGCTTCTTCGCCTACGATTCCACCTTTTCCGGAGGCCTTAACATCGCTGCCGGGGATATTGGTAACGGCCTCGTGGGAATCATCACCGCGCCGGATGGCCTCATGGGTCCCCAAGTCCGGGTCTTTTTCCCCTCAGGCGATTTGCTCACAACCTTTAACGCCTACGAAGCCGATTTCACAGGAGGAGTAAAAGTCGCCCTGGGTTACGCCGGGAATGGAAATGCGGCGATCTTTACTTCAGCCGGAATGGGTGGTGGTCCCTATGTAAAGGTCTTCGAAGCCAGGTCCCTTAATTTACTCCACAGTTTTTACGCGTACGATCCCCCATTCCAGGGAGGGGTCCATCTTTCTGCTTCGGATCTGAACGGGGATGGCATCAGCTTTTCCTACAATGTCGGATGGCATCAATAGGTTTATAGAACCAGGAAAACGGGAAAGTCAAACGCCAAGGATAATTATGGCAGGTGATTTCAGATTCCTTAGATAATGCGATGAAAAATTACCATTGTACGCTATATATGATAATAGTAATTATTTTTGTTGGCAGTGCTTTGTTTTTTTGTTATTTTTTATTTTAAAACAAAACCAGATGTCAATACAAATTTGCAAATTGTTACAGAAAATAATAGTCGTCCATGGATCCATAGACAACGCGATTACAATCCACCAGGAGATTCGCCTTTAGGCGGCAATGATACATTCTTTATCATGATAGACAATGTTCAAGAAGCATCAGCTTTACTAAAAGACGATTCCTTTTATGATCTATAAAACTGTGAATTTTTTTATTTTACAGGCCATGTTGATTCCAATAATAATCGTTATCATATTTATTACCTTGTTCGCTCTATCAAAGAAAAAAATGCTAATGGCAAAACTTTTGTCAGTGTTGATTCGAACCATAATTTATATGTAGGGTACGGTTTCTTGTGGGGATTTCAATTCGAAATGAAGTTTGTTGATAATCCCATTGTGGTCAGACTTCCGCATAGGCCCAATCAGGTGTATGTCGATTTTATGGCCGCCAAGTGAAAATCAAGCCTATTTTTCGAACAGTTGGTAACGAGTGGTAACGGGCGTTGAAAGTAGACCAGTTTGCTCATGGAAACGGGTCCACCTTGGAACAGGAATATACCTCCTTTGGGCAATGGGATGGATTTAGTTTTCTGGGCTGGCTTTGTTTTTGTTTTCGAATCGTTTACTTTGAAATTTTGGCAACCAATGATCGGTGAACGATAGGGCCATTTTGTCTAAACGCCCCCATTTGTGATTATGACTTGGGTTTTGTTGCCTAAATCCCGATGAAAGAAATAAGACAGCTCCCATGAATATTAGGACTGGAAAAATGGCGGTTTCTACGGAATCCCTTGAAGGGTTTTTGATTAGGCTAAGGCCTCAAACATTTCCGCCGGAATGTTTCCTTGGGTTTTTACATATCCTCATTTCGGGTTCTTTGGTGGATGGTTTGGGGAGCCGACCCTTTCCTGGCCAAAGTTGGCGGGATTTGGCCTTTGTCTTGAAGAAAGTTCGATGGGATCCCACCATGGTAAAGCAAATGGGAATTGACCCTGCCCATTTGCCTCCCCGGGATCGGACCAGGTTTTGGTATCAGGCTATTTGTATGGCAAAAATCGATTCGATGGAAGCCAAACGCTCTGCGGTTAAACTCAAAGGGTGGCTGGATAAATTTGGCTATAAAGTAACCGTTTGATTCCCCGGTCCTAAATAAACTTTTGAATAAACAAGGCTTCCTTTTTGCTATGGTTTCGTAAAATTCCCTTTTGGAATCCTGTGGGGATTACACAAGGATTCCCATTTGATGAATTTCCCGCAATAAGGTTGTCCCATGAAGGAACAGTCCGGCCACCCCGCCCTTACTCATCACCATCATGGACATGCGTCGGAGGTTACCCCGCCCCCTCCGAAACCGTTTGCGATTCCTGATTGGGCCAAATACCTTATTGGTGCTGCCTTGGTTGGTTTTATAGGCTTTTCCGTTTTTCAACTTTTGCGTCAGAGGGCCATAGATTCTGCCTCAGCGGAATGGTATGGTTTGGATCGTATTTCGGGAACAGATGGTTTGAAGGAACTAGCCGCCAAGGGGGGAACATCCTTTCCGGGCAAGATTGCCAAGTTCAAGTTGGCCCGCGAAGATTTGAGGAATGGATTGCGGGATTTTGCCTCCAAGAAACTTTCTGAATCCAAAACCAAAGATGCCAAAGCCCTTCCTGAATTGGCGTCCATTGAAATGTTGAAAAAGGCGGCCACCGCCTATGGAGAATTGGCAAGGACCACCGGCCTTCCCAAGGCTTTGGAGATTGAAGCAAATTTGGGTGCCGCAAAAGCAAGTGAGGCATTAGGGGCCTTTGCAGAAGCCAAAACCTTTTATGAAACCACCGTTAAACTTGCTGGCGATTCCGAAATGGGAAAACAAGCGGCGGCCGGTGCCGAACGCCTTTCCAAAAATGAACTCGGAGTGAAAACCCTTCAGGAGGAGTTGCTTAAATCCGCCCGTGGCCCCTCCTCCATCCCCTGATATTTGGCCCAGAAACTGATGTGATGACCGAAAGCGGGATTTCTGACCTTGAAGGCATGGAAGATCTCCTCGAGGGGGATGTTAATGAAAATTCCGATGCCATTGACGGTGCGGTGCCCATTGAAATCACCCTTGTTGCAAAACTAAGAATTGATCCCCCCAGGGTGGACCTGTTCCTTCATGGGCAATTACCCGAGCAAAGCCGTTCAACCATCCAGCGACTGATAGAATCAGGCTCGGTTACGATCAATGGAAAGGTTGCCAAATGCTCCACCAAGGTGCGCCATGATGATGTTGTAGTCTTTCGAAAACCCCCTCCCTCCCATCCCGCTCCTGTCCCTGAGGATATACCCCTTGAAATCCTGTACCAGGACGAATTTTTGGCGGTTATCAACAAACCTTACAATATGGTGGTTCACCCGGCAAAAGGCCACTGGTCCGGGACCTTGGTCAACGCCTTGAGGTTTCATTTTCCTCACCTTAGCGGAATCAATGGAGATTATCGTGCGGGAATTGTCCATAGGCTCGATAGGGATACTTCGGGGGCCATCCTGATTGCCAAAGAAGAACGGACCCACAAAGACCTTTCCATGGCATTTGAAAAACGCAAGGTTTTTAAAGAATACATTACCATTGTTGGTGGAATCCTGGATCGTGATAGCGACTATGTGGAAGCCCGGATTGGGATGCATCCCCATGATCGGGTCAAAATGATGACCTCCATGTGCGAGGATTTCGGCAAGGATGCCCTGAGTTATTATGAGGTGGAGGAGCGTTACCAGGGATATACCCTTGTAAGGGTGCAACCCCGAACCGGGCGAACCCACCAAATAAGAGTTCATCTAGGCCACATCGGTCATCATGTCCTGGCGGACAAAACTTATAGTGGTCGGGACAGAATCACCTTGGGAGAAATTGCTGGTAACGAAGACCCGGAATCGGATACTGTCCTCCTTTCCAGACAGGCACTTCATGCCTATCGACTCAGGTTTACCCATCCACGAAAGGATATGGTTATCTCTATTGAGGCACCCATTCCAAACGATATGGTGCAAACCATGTCGGCACTTCGTAAATACAGGCCCTTTCGCAAGGGCCCGTTTGCCCCTGGGCTTACAAAGGGTTACGGTCAATAAGTGGAGCTTAAAAGGTGGTCATGGAGGTCGGTATTTCGTTGATCCCCCAATGTTTTTTTCAAATACCACCATTCCAATGGGCAATCGCTCCCTCAATTCAAGCTGAAATCGGGGGGAAATTTCCGGCGGGTCATTGGCTGAAGGACTTCGGGTTCGGGTGGGTCAAGTTTTTTGATTTCCTCCAGCAGGTGGCAGGCCCTCGTTTCTACATCAACCAACTCCAATAGGCCTTGTTTGATTTCAATTTCCAAGGGAAGGGCAAAGCTGAATACATCACATAAAGTACCCAGGGTCAGTTCACTCTTGATCAATTTCCTGAGTTGAACCAAGGCTGCGGGTTGGGGGGCAAACCACTGGGCCATACTTCTCGAAAGGGACTTTCGCAATTCGTGGGCTGTTTGGGAAGAGGCAGGGGGAATTTCGTCAAGGAGTTCCACTTTGGCACTTCGGTAAAGTTTTCCCTGAGGATCTTCCTCCTCGAGGATGCGGCCCCTGGCAACTCCATGAAGGAGTAAATTGATTCGCCCATCGGGCAGGATTTCTTCCTTGAACACCTTGCCTACACAAATCACCGGATGGAGAGGTGGGTCGCCAAAAAAACCGGATCCCTGCTTGGTTGTGACAAGTGCCATGGCCAAAACCCTATCATCAAGCAAGCACTCTCGCATCATTTGCCGATAGCGTGGTTCAAAAATATGAAGAGGCTGCACCACATGCGGAAAAAGGACAAGGTTGGGTAAAGGAAACAATCTTGCCCGCCCCTTAAAATTATCAAGCGTGGTTGCGTGATCGCTGATTCCCATCCGAATACCCTTGCTAGATTGGTCGCATCTTTGGAAATAATATTTGAGTCGAAAAGCCTATCTTACTTCAAAACACGGACCTTGCATAACCCTGCTAGGCAATAATGGGTTTGACCACTTCGCCGGCAATATCGGTGAGTCGAAAATCGCGCCCTTGTTGGCGGAAAGTGAGTCGTTTGTGATTGATTCCCATGAGGTGGAGGATGGTTGCATTCCAGTCGTGCAGATGTACCGGGTTTTTGGTGATGTTGTAACCAAAATCATCCGTTTCCCCGTAAACAGTTCCGCCTTTGACCCCACCACCCGCCATCCACATGGAAAAGCACCTTCCATGGTGGTCGCGCCCATAATTGTTGGGGGAAAGGGCTCCCTGGGAATAGACGGTCCGGCCAAATTCGCCTCCGAACAGAACCAGGGTATCTTCCAAAAGGCCTCTTTGTTTCAAATCATTCAGAAGGGCACCAACCGGTTTGTCGACATCTTCACATTGACCACGAATTTGCCTGGGAAGGTCGGAATGTTGATCCCATCCCCGGTGCATGAGTTGGACAAAACGGACTCCCCTTTCCATCATTCGCCTTGCCAATAGGCAGTTTTTGGCAAACCCGCCATCGGTAGGATTGTCTTTTATTCCATAGGCATTAAGGGTTTGCCTGGTTTCGGTTTGGATTTCCTGGAGTTCTGGAACGGCGGTTTGCATACGAAACGCCAACTCATATTGGGCAATTCGGGTGGCAATTTCCGGGTCGTGGATTTGATCCAAAGCAAGGCGGTTAAGTTCCTCAACGCCGTCCAACATGGCTCGGCGGGTGGTTTCATCAATACCATCCGGATTGGACAGATAAAGAACCGCATCCCCCTTACCAGTACGAAATCGGACTCCTTGGTGGACGCTAGGCAAAAACCCCGATCCCCATAATCGGGCAAAGATCGGTTGATCGGTTTTGTTACCGGACCCTTGGGAAATCATAACGATAAATGCAGGTAAATTTTGCGTATCTGAGCCTAATCCATAGGAAACCCATGCTCCTAAAGCCGGTCGACCTGGCTGTTCGCTACCGGTTTGAATGTGGGTTGTGGCAGGATCGTGATTGATGGATTCCGTGTGAACACTTTTTACCAACGCAATATCATCAACACATTTTCCAATATAAGGGAGCAATTCACTTGCCCAGGTTCCGCAATTTCCATGTTGCCGAAAGCGAAAAAGGGAAGGTGCCACAGGCAATCGCGATTGGCCAGAGGTCATGCCGGTTATCCGCTGCCCCATTCGGATCGAGGAAGGCAGATCCTCATTTCGATGTTTGGAAAGTCCCGGTTTGTAATCCCAAAGATCAAGGTGAGAAGGCCCTCCAGACATGAACAAATAAATCACCCGTTTGGCTTTGGGCGGAAAATGGGTCCCTGGACCGGTATTTTCCCCAAATAGGTTTTGCGGAAGAAGAGTGGATAATGCCCCAATACCCACCGTCGAGGCTCCCTTGCCCAGGAAAAAACGGCGGTTAACCAATTGGTTAAAAGTTTGCATTGGGTCCATGGAAATCAACTCCTGTTCACGGCTTCATCGAGGTTAAGTATCACACTCGAAAGGATGGACCAACTTGCCAGTTCCGCATGGTCCAATGTGTTATTAAAAGGTGATTCTCCCACTCGAAGGAGCCTGGCGGCGGTTTGGGGATGGGCTTGAAAATGGGTTCGTTGTTGCTCAAGAACCCTGGTGAGCACAGCCACTTCTTTTGGGATGGGGTTTCTGGATAGTACTGCCTGAAAGGCATATTCCAGTCGTTGTTGGGTATTCCCATTGTTTAAAAGGATTTTTTCTGCCAATTTTCGCGATGCTTCAACATAGGTTGGGTCATTGAGCAGAACCAATGCTTGCAGGGGCGTGTTGGTCCTTGCCCTTCGGACGGTACAAGTTTCCCGATCGGGGGCATCAAATGTTGCCAAGGCTGCCGGGGGTGAAGTGCGTTTCCAAAAAGTATAAATGGACCTTCGGTAAAGGTCAGCCCCTTTGCTTTGCACGAAAAATTGTGCGGTAAATTTGGCACTATCCTCGCGCCCCATGAGTTCTTCCCAAAGCCCGGCGGGTTGGTAGGGATTGACGCTCATTCCCCCAATGCGGCGGTCCAGCAAGCCAGCAGCGGCCAAAGCCTGATCCCGGATAATTTCCGCAGGGAGCCGCATTCGTGATGCCCGGGTTAAAAGGCGATTGTCTGGATCTTTTTTAAGGACATCAAGGGATACGATTGCACTTTGTTTATAAACTTCGCTGGTAACGATCAAGCGGATCAATCCCCTGGTGGACCATGCTTTGCCACGCATTGCCGGGTGAGTGGGTTCCATAAACTCGGTGGCAAGCCAATCGAGAAATTCAGGGTGGCTGGGTTGTTCACCTTGGGAACCAAACTCCTCTACGGTTCGGACAATCCCTGTTCCCATGAATAGTTGCCAAATCCTGTTAACATACACTCTTGCCGTTAAAGGGTTGTCACGGGAAACCAACCATTGGGCAAGACCAAGACGATTGTTTGGAGCACCTGCCGGAAAAGGCGAAAGCATACCTGGAACTCCCTGGACTACCTTGTCCCCTTTTTTGTCGTAAGCCCCCCGGATCCGAATAAAAGTATCCCTGGCGTTCGCCATATCCTGCATGACCATGGCGGTTGGAAAGGTTTTAGCCAATTCTGCCCGTTTTTTCTTCAGGACAGCAATCTCTTCCTTAAACACGGATCCGTCCTTGGAAACCGTTGTCAAAAACCAATCCAAAAGGAGTTTTTGTTGATCCTTGGAGGCATTGGTAGGCCATTTGGGATCCATTACATTTAAAGATTCAGGAAAGGTCGAAAATGATATGGGATTTGGGAGGTCTGTTGAAGTCACTCGAAAACGGCCAGAATTATGTCCTGAATAGGGGCTTTCATACCCAAGAGACAAGCGTATTTCATCTGTTTCTGAGAGAATTCTTTTGGCTCCCAAATCCAGAATAAGCTTATGGTTTTTTTTTACATCGGGAAAAATACCCCATCCCTTGCCCCCGGGGAGTAAAAGATTTTCCACCGGGAAGTCTCTTTGGGATTGGGACGCATAAACTGTCCGGATAGGTACTGGGGTTGCCATGCCAGTTTGGTTCACCATTTCCAATTTGGCCGAGGTCAAAACCATGTTGCCATTGGCCGATCTGCCTAACCGGTTTTCGGCATCAGGTGAGGGGAGAAATTCCACCATGATTCCGGTGGGGAGTGTCTTGTTTTTCCAAATAACCTGATGTATGTCTGTAACAGGGTTTTGCCCAGTCACGGTAATGGAATGGTCTTTGCCTATGGTAAGGATTGCCCCATTTTTGGAGTGGGTTTTGGCTTGGCCAAGGGGTTCCCAAATGGGTTTTTTCCGTTCCTTGAACCGTGATAACCAAGGACCAAACTCCGCCTCAGATTTTTTTGCCTGGTTTTTGAATTTGGTTTCCAATGCATTGATTTCACTATCCAGCCGACTTAATGCATCCGTTTGATTCTTGTTTGGAACCTCCAAAAAGGGGGCAGAGTTGCCTACTGCTCCGATACCACTTTCAGGTAATCGGTTGAAAAAAGCGTAAAGGCTATAGTAATCTTTTTGGGTAATGGGATCATATTTATGATCGTGGCATTGGGCACAGGAAATACTCATACCCAACCAAACCGTAGCCGTTGTGTTGACACGATCAATAATATAATTATTGAGGTATTCCTCAGGAATAGCTCCTCCTTCAAAGGTAATCATATGATTGCGATTGAATCCGGATGCAATTTTTTGGTCTAGGGTTGCATTATGGAGTAAATCGCCAGCTAATTGCTCAATAGTAAATTGATTATAAGGCATGTCGGAATTGTATGCCCGAATCACCCATTCCCTCCATTTGGTCATATCCCTGGCCGTATCAAGGTGGTAGCCATGGGTGTCGGCAAATCGGGCCGCATCAAGCCAATCAAGGGCCAACCTCTCTCCATGGTGTTCCGAGGCAAGTAACCGTTCCACAAGGTTCTCATAGGCGGTTGGAGAATTATCCTTCAGGAAGGTATCTATTTCCGCATGAGTGGGGGGAAGGCCAAGCAGGTCAAGTGTTAACCGGCGAATAAGGGTATTTTTATCGGCACGAGGAGATGGGGTCATTCCATTATTTTTAATTTGTTCCCACAAAAATCGATCGACCGGGTGGGTTGCCGGGGAATGATTAGGTGTGTTAACTGATGGTGGAAGGGGAGGGCGATTGACTTTTGTAAATGCCCAGTGGGTTTCGGTTTTCGCACCTTGGCGAATCCATTCCCCAACCAAACCAATTTGGGCTTTGGTCGGGTTTTTTCCCAATTTGGGTTGAGGCATTATCTTTTTTGGGTCATGATGGTTTAGTCTTTGATAAAGGTCACTCTCCTTGGGATTCCCTTTTACGATGCCGGATTCCAACAGTCCTTCAGGTGTGTCCAACCGTAAATCGGCTTTGCGTTGGTTGGCGTCTGGTCCATGACAGGTAAAGCAAAACTCCGAAAAAATTGGCCGAATTTCCCTTTGAAAGGAAATTAGCCGCGAAGGTTTTTGCTCGTTTAATCCTGTTTCTGCATTGGTTTGGCGAGGCGGAAGTCCAAAAAAAAGGCTGAGAAATAAGGCGAAACCAAACAACAATAATTTCCAATTGATCATGGCACAAATCCCAAGGGTCCGTATTTTCATTCTACGCCTAGGTCACCAGTATTATAAATAAATCAATGTATGTGGGAGGTCTTTTATAGGTTCTATTTTTGCTTCACCACTTGGTATTTCCCAGGTTCAAGGCCACTAACCATTTGGTTTGTTCCATCCGGCCAATGGATGATGATGGACTGAATCCCAGCATTTTGCGGGATGCCAAAAAGGATCCGCCTATCACTGCTGGAAAGATAACTTCCCCCTCCCTTGGCAAACCGGGTAATTTTCTTTCCATCCAGGGTAAGGACCACCCGGGCCCCAACAATATCGGCATTGTTTTTGCCCAACAATTCCAATCCTAAAAAGGATTGGTTTTTGCCTAGATTCCTGGTGGTGTTTTGAAGGACTGAAGCATTTTCGTTGGCATGACAAACGGCTAAATCGGGCCATCCATCATTGTCCAGGTCACCTGAAACCAGCCCCCTGCCTAAATGTTCTCCTGCAAAATAAGCACCAGAAGAATTACCCACCTCTTTAAATTTGCCGCCACCAAGATTGTGCAACAGGACGGCCCGCTGCCTAATTTTTGCTTTGACGGGATGGTAAATTACATGGCCGTTTGACACCATGATGTCTTCCCAACCATCGAGGTCGAAATCGGCAAAAAGGGTTCCAAATCCTACATGAAGTTGACCAATGGCGGCTATTCCGGATCGTTGGGTCCGAAATTGAAAAAAACGCCTATTCCCCTGGGACACATTCCCATAAAGACTGTGGAGTTCGCCCTCGTAATTGGTGACCCAAATCGAGGCTTGACCTGAACCATCATAGTCGGCGGCATCAACCCCCATACTTCCGTTGGGCATTCCACGATCATCCCGGGCAACCCCCCATTCCAAACCTACTTCTTCGAACAGAATTTTACCGGGTGTGGATTTGTTGATGTAAAGGAAATTGTCTACGGTATCGTTTGCCACATAGACATCCGGTTTGCCGTCATTGGTTACATCGACACAAACAACACCCAAACCTTTCCCGTATTCTTTGTCAACCCGGTCCATTCGAAGTCCACTCAATTTGGAAACTTCGGTAAAGGTACCGTTGCCGTTATTACGCCAAACTGCATGGGGAACGGCGTCGAATTTTTTTGGTGGGCAAACATCCCGGTCAACATTAAGTGTGTAGCCCGGACATTTGGGATCATTGATGAGCGACCAATTGACATATTGGCACAAATACAAGTCTGCAAAACCGTCTCCGTCAAAATCCCCTGCTCCTGCGGAAGTGGACCAAAAATGGGATTTATTAAATCCCGCCAAATCGGCTTTGTCCACAAATACCCTGGTGCCCGGTAATGTTCCAGGCTCGTTGTGCATCAGAGCTAACCGACCAAAACCGGTAATGACCAAGTCCGGCCACCCATCACGATCATAATCAAAAACAGTGGCTCCATGATTGTAAAAAAGGGGCTTATCAATCCCGGTTGGTTTGGAAACATCTTCAAAAGTCCAATCTCCCTTATTTCTATAGAGTTTAGAGGCATAACCAATGACTGTTCTTTCATCGATTCCTGCTGGATGGTTTGCATCTCCTTTTTTGGTTATCGTACCGCCGCCATTGATGAACAAATCCATTTTTCCATCCTTATCAAAATCGATTAAGGATAATCCCCCTCCCAAGGAATCTAGGATGGCATAGTGTCCAGGGTTCTCATTGGAATTCCGGTAGGCGAATTGGATGCCAGCTTTTTGGGTTACCTCTTCAAAGGAAAAGGATTTAATTTGTTCCGGGGGATCAACCGGTGGATTGCCTTTAAGTTCGGAAGGCTGTTTAACAAGGCCTTGGCTTGGTTTTTTAGGGTTGGGTTCTGAACCACAACCCAACAGTCCCAACCCCAGAATGGGGATCACTAAATGGCTGAAAGCCTTTGCAATAGTCATCGGAAATGCTTCCCAAGGGAGAATAAAGGAATATTACCATGATCCTGGGGCAATGATAAGGGAAGGACCGGCCTTTCCCTAGGGAAATTGCCGGCAAAGGAATTATGCTGCCGTGGAAGAATTGGAATTATGGGCAAATTGAGGGATTTGTCAAAAATGCCTTAGGCAAATGGAGGATCGAGGAATTTTGGGGTTGCTCCTTCCTTAGCAATTGGTTTATTTCCTTTGGAACAACCCAAGCCGAAACATCCAGGATGCCAACCTATGGCAAATTTTGGTTCTGTGGGCTAAAATATACCGTCTTGGGAAGGGTATAATTAACCTGATATTGGTTTACCACACCCGGTACTAGATAAGGATTGAGAAGAATGGTAGTAAGTGCTCCGGCTGCTCCCAGCAGGTTTGAGGAAGTCGATTCAATTACCATCCGTTTTGCTGGCGATTCGGGCGATGGAATGCAGGTAGTCGGGACACAGTTAACCAATGTTTCGGCAATCATGGGCAATGACATTGCCACCTTTCCTGACTTCCCAGCCGAAATCCGTGCCCCTGCGGGAACCTTGGCCGGGGTTTCCGGTTTTCAGGTTCATTTTGCAAGCACGGATATTCATACACCTGGGGATTCCCTTAATTGCCTCGTGGTGATGAACCCTGCTGCCCTAAAAACCAACCTCAAAGATCTCCAACCTGGTGGGATTCTTATCGTAAATGCTGATTCCTTTGGAGTTACGGACCTTGGGAAGGCTAAATATGCAACCAATCCTCTTGAAGATGGGTCTCTGAAGGGTTACAGGATTGTAAAGGTTGCAATTGACAAACTTAATCGTGAAGCACTGAAAGATTCCAATTTGGCGATTCGCGATGCGGATCGATGCAAGAATTTCTTTGCTTTGGGCTTGGTATTCTGGATGTTTGAGCGGAGTCAGGAGACCACGATCAAGTGGCTTCATGCCAAATTTGGGAAAAAACCGGACATCCTTCAAGCAAACATTAGTGCCTTGAAGGCAGGGTATAATTATGGCGAAACGGTAGAATTGATGCCCATTCAATACCGGGTTGCCAAAGCCAAAATCTCGCCGGGAACCTACCGCAAAATTACCGGTAACGAAGCTTTGGCCATGGGTTTGGTGGCAGCATGTGAATTGGCTAACAAAACAATGGTTTGTGCAAGTTATCCAATTACACCTGCCACCGATGTCCTTCACCAACTTGCTGACATGAAAAATTTCGGGGTCAAAACCATTCAGGCCGAGGATGAAATTGCCGCCGTGGGAATGGCCCTTGGGGCTTCCTACGGTGGGGCAATTGGGATCACGGGTACCAGTGGGCCCGGTGTGTGCCTCAAATCGGAGGCAATTAATCTTGCCGTGATGACTGAACTACCTTTGGTTATCATTGATGTTCAAAGGGGTGGACCAAGTACTGGCCTCCCTACAAAGACAGAACAATCCGATCTCCTTCAGGCATTTTTTGGACGAAACGGGGAATCTCCCGTGGCAATCATTGCTCCAAAAACCCCTGGGGATTGTTTCAATATGGCGTTCGAGGCGATCCGGATTGCCACCGAGTTCATGGTTCCCATTTTTATTCTTTCCGATGGTTACATTGCCAACGGTGCGGAACCTTGGCTTATTCCGGAAGTGGACAACCTTCCCAAAATTAAAATCAATCACCCAACCGGACCAAACTCCCAAGGGTCAAGTGCAACCCACGAGAATGGGGCAGGAGAACCGGGCAAATTTCTTCCCTATAAACGAAATGAAAACCTCGTTCGACCTTGGGCCATTCCAGGTACAATTGGATTGGAACACCGTATTGGGGGTATCGAGAAACAGGATGTAACGGGAAACATCAATTACGAACCAGCCAATCATGAACATATGGTTTGGACCAGAGCTCAAAAAGTGGCCAATATTGCCAAAACCATACCTGACTTGGTGGTGGAGGGTGATCAGGAAGGGGAGCTACTTGTTATTGGTTGGGGGGGAACCTACGGTACCATTGCCACCGGTGTCCAAAAAGCCCGGCTAAATGGGTGGAAAATCGGTCAGGTCCATTTTCAATACCTAAATCCTTTTCCCAAAAACACCGCAGAAGTTTTCCAGAAATTCAAATATTTCCTGGTTCCTGAGCTCAATCGTGGCCAACTCCTTCTCCTTCTTAGGGGAACATTCCTTATTGATGCCAAGGGGCTTAATAAAATTCAGGGGAAACCCTTCCTGGTTTCCGAAATTATGGATGGCATCAAACCATACTTCCACTCCAATGGCAACGCAGACAACTCGTAAGTCCATTTTTTTTTAATAGGTGAGACCATGACAGTTACCGCACTACCCACTTTGAAACCGGCCGATTTTGCCAGTGACCAGGAAATCCGATGGTGCCCAGGTTGCGGCGATTATTCCATTTTGGCACAAACCAGGAAGGCCCTTAGCACGGTTCCTTTTCCCAAGGAAAAGATGGTTTTCATTTCGGGAATTGGCTGTTCAAGCCGTTTTCCCTATTACATGAACACCTATGGTTTCCACACTATCCATGGCAGGGCACCCACCTTTGCAACCGGACTCAAATTGGCTCAGCCGGATTTGATGGTTTGGGTGGTTACCGGTGATGGAGATGGTTTGTCCATTGGAGGCAACCATCTCATTCACGCTCTCCGCCGTAATATTGACATCAAGATTTTGTTGTTCAACAACGAGATTTACGGCCTTACCAAAGGGCAATACTCTCCCACCTCCCGTTTGGGAACCAGAACAAAAACCAGCCCGGGCGGGTCCATTGATGCACCCATTCGCGCCCTTTCCCTAGCCTTGGCAGCTGAGGCAACCTTTGTGGCTCGCACCATGGATTTGGACCCGGCCCATACGGCAAGCACTTTGCAAAGGGTGGCGGCCCACAAGGGTTCCGCTTTTGTTGAAATCTACCAAAATTGCAAGATTTTTAATGATGGTGTTTTCAACTATGTCACCGACAAAGCTCTAAGATCAGACAATGCCCTGTATCTTGTTCATGGAAAACCCATGGTTTTTGGCAAGGACAACAACAAAGGAATTCGCCTTAATGGCCTCGATCCCGAGGTAGTAACCATAGGCAAAGATTGCGCTTTGGACGACATTATGGTTCATGATGAAACCGCCGCAAATCCAACCATGGCCTACCTTTTGAGTCGTTTTGCCTATCCGGATTTTCCGGAAGTTTTCGGCGTTCTCCGCAATGTTTCTGAACCCACCTATGATGAATTGATGGCCAAGCAAATGGCCGATTCCCTGGCGAAAAAAGGAAAGGGTGATTTGCGAAAACTTTTCCGGAACGATGATCTTTGGACGGTGGAATAATTCCAATCAAGCCTTATTGTTATAACCCAATCGGGACCTTCTTGTGGTGCCTTTTGGGTCCGTAAACATCTGTTATTTGAGTTAACCGGGTTAACCCAAGTTACGCAGTTGGGACCACGAAAACCTGGATTTTCCCGGGAAAAAGTCAAATCAGCCTGCAAAAGTCGGGACTACAAATCCTCTTTACAGGTTCTGTTTCAAGGCGTTTGATCCTGATTGGCGAGAGACTGAGGAATGGGATAGCTCGGGCTTTCAGCCCTTTGTGAATTTGGGAATGGGTACCTGGGGCGTTGCCC
>SXGS01043870.1_pt1 | contig 22043 bp, 16 predicted proteins | sample 3174681 | NCBI WGS metagenome assembly SXGS01 (sample SAMN11356861, study PRJNA531348) | freshwater metagenome | isolation source: freshwater sample F1-80 | place: China: Fuxian Lake, Yuxi | collected 2017-12-25
GCAAGTTCGACAACCTCTACGGGTGCCGTCACAGCCTGGTCGACGCAATCATGCGCGCGACGGACGTCATGTTGTCCGGCAAGAAGTGCTTGGTCCTCGGCTACGGCGACGTCGGCAAGGGCAGCGTCCAATCGCTCAAGAGCCAGTCGGCGCGCGTGGCCGTCACCGAAATCGACCCGATCTGCGCGCTTCAGGCGTGTATGCACGGCATCGACGTCGTCCGCCTCGACGACGTCTTGGCCGACACGGACATCTTCGTCACGGCGACGGGCAACTACGGCATCATCACCGCCGATCACATGGCGAAGATGAAGCACAACGCCATCGTGTGCAACATCGGCCACTTCGACAACGCGCTCGACATGGCCGGTCGCGAGACCATGCGGAAGCGGGGCGAAGTGGAGAAGATCGACATCAAGCCGCAGGTCGCCGAGTGGCGCTTCAAGGCCACTGGCCGGAGCGTCATCGTGTTGGCCGAGGGGCGGCTCGTCAACCTTGGCTGCGCCACGGGTCACCCGAGCTTTGTCATGTCGGCCTCGTTCACGAACCAGCCGCTGGCGCTGATCGTCCTGCACAAGACCGCCGAGTCCATCGGGCTGCGCGTCATCGTGTTGCCGAAGGCGCTCGACGAGCTGGTTGCGCGCCTGCACCTCGACAAGTTTGGCGCGCAGCTGACGGTGCTGTCGGCCGAGCAGGCCAAGTACATCGGTGTGGATGTCGCCGGGCCGTTCAAGCCGGACGCGTACCGCTACTGAGTTCGGTGAGAGCCTCAGCCGCGGCCAAGGCCCCTCGACCGGCGCCGCAGCGCCACCAGCGCAAGCCACGCCAGCCCTGACGGGCTCGGCGCTTGGTCGCACCCACAGCCGAGGTCGACGACCGGCTCCTCGGGCTCGAGCGTCCCCGTCGGGTCGGGCAACGGACGCCCGTCCTCGGTGGCCGGAGGGGTCGTTGTTCCCGGGGTGCCGCCGAGGTCGGAACCGTTGCAGTCCTGATCGATGCCGTCGGCCGCGACCTCTGTGGCCCCCGGGTAGGCGGACGCGTTGGCATCGTCACAGTCGCCGCCGCTGACGGCCGTGCCCTCCGGCGGTTCGCACCCGCCCTCGACGGCTTCGGCGCCAAAGCCGTCATCGTCGCCGTCGACGTACCAGGTGAGCCCACCTGGGTCCTCGTCGATCAGGGTGTCGCAGTCGTCATCGACGCCGTTGCACGGCGCATCCAGTTGGTCGGGATGCACGTCCGAATCGAGGTCGTCGCAATCTCCGCCAAGCGCGGCGGCCCCGAGGGGCGGTGCGCAGCCTGGCAGCGTGCCGTCGGGCCCGCCGTAGCCGTCGTCGTCGACGTCGAGCGGCCATTGGGGCACGCTCGGGTCGTCGAGAACGGGGTCGGCGTCATCGATCAAGTCGTCGCAGTCGTCGTCGATGCCGTTGCACGCCTCCGCGTTGCCCGGAAAGCGCGCGGGGTCGTCGTCGTCGCAGTCGCCGGTCGCCGTGGACGTGCCGTCGGGCCCGGTGCACATCAGGGTGCCGTTCGGGCCGCCGACGCCGTCGTCATCGAGATCGTCGTACCACAACACCGCCGTGTCGAGGTCGATGCTGGGGTCGTTGCCGTCGACGAGCGTGTCGCAGTCGTCGTCCAAGCCGCCGCAGACCTCCTGGGCGCCTGGGTAGACCGTGTCGTGGTCGTCGTCGCAGTCGCCCGGGGTCTCCGTGGTGCCCGCGGGGACGGTGCAGGCCTGGCCGAGGTAGGCGCCGCCGAAGTCATCGTTGTCGTCGTCTTCGTAGATCGCGATGGAGTCCGACGGGTCGAGATCGTCGTCGAGGCCGTCGATGCGGCCGTCGCAGTCGTCGTCCACGCCGTTGCACAGCTCGGGGTGGAGGGGCGAGAGGTCGGGGTTGAGGTCGGCGCAGTCCCAGGCGTCTGTGGAACCGTCGTCGTCGGAGTCGACGAAGAGGACGGGGTCCGCCAGCGGGCCACCCCACGACCCGATGTGGCCCGGCGTACCGTCGGGATTCGGGGAGGCCGGGTCGCCCGCGTTCAGCAGCGGGCTGTCGCCGGCGGGCATCGTGTCGATGTCTTCGCACGCCACGCCCGGCGTCCAGTCCGACAACAGGGGGTCGGCCAGGACCGCGTGAGCGCCAAGTGCGACGTCGGCATCGACCGGCACGTTCTCCCACCACAAGTCGTAGTCGACGGCGAGGGCCGGGCTGGCGGACGCTTCGAGACCGCCGCCAGCCGTTTGCCAGGCGACGAGGTTGTTCTGGAAGATGCCGGTCGTCGTGCTCGCCCAGGTGCCTCCGCCGTCGGTCGCGGACCCGTCGAGGAAGTCGTTGTGCACCACGATCGCGGTGGTGCCGCTGAGGCGGAAGACGCCGTCGTCCACCGCCGTGTTGTTGTGGAAGACGTTGTTGGACCACAGGTGGTCGCCAGCGACGCTCGCGACGCCTTGGGAGGCGGCGGCGCCGTCGTCGGCCGTGTTTTCGCAGAAGCTGACGAAGGTGATCTGGGTTGCGCTCGTCTCAGCCGTGCGGATGCCGCCGCCGACGGCATTCGCCTCGTTGCGCCAGATGTCGGACGTGCTGACGATGAGGTCGCCGCCTTTGTCGTGGTTGATCGCGCCGCCGTGCTGGACAGCTTCGTTGCCGACGAAACTCGTGTTCGCGGCGGTCAGGTCGGTGGCGAAGACCCCGATCCCGCCTCCCGTGGCGCTGGCCGCGTTTCCGGAGAAAATGCAGCCGTCGACGTCCACAATTGCGCCATCCGCCCACACTGCGCCGCCGTCGCCGAGCGCTTCGTTGGCGTCGAACAGGGACCCGGTCGCCGTCAACGTGCCAGAGAGGGCGGCGATGGCGCCGCCATCGGCACCGGCACCGTTCGCGAGGTTGGCCAGGAAGGCCACTTCGTCGACGATGACGTCGCCCCCAGCCGCATAGAGCGCGCCGCCCCGGAGGGTGGCGCTGCCCGTGCTGTAGTCGCCTCCGTCGAGCGTGAGATCGGTGAAGTTGGCATAGATGTGGCCACCTTCGCCGGCGGTGGCGGCGTTTCCGTCGAAAACGGCGTCGTCGATCGTCACCGTGCCGAGGTTCGACCAGACGGCGCCGCCGTCGGGCGCGCTGTTCCCCGACAGCTCGGTTCCGTCGAACGTCGCGTCCGGGGTGGCCAGGTGGAAGGCGCCGCCGTCGACGTCGGCGACGTTGTCCGTCGCCGTGCCGCGGATCCACGTGAGCGAGGCGTCGACGCCTGCCCAGACCGCGCCCCCGCCCTCCTTGGCGCTGTTGCCGTCCATGTCGACATCGATGGCGGTCAGCTCGCCACCCGCCTCCACCCGGACGGCGCCACCGCTTCCGGCGTCGCAGGTGGTGAACGCGGCGAGCGACAGGTCGGCGGCGGAAGCGCCGTCGAGCCAGACCGCTCCGCCGTCGTCGGCCGAATTCAGGGAGAAGGTCGTGCCTGTCGCCTCGAGGTTCGCGCCGGCGAGCGCGAGGGCGCCCCCGCGGACCGCGGCGGTGTTGCCGTCCAACGAGGACGCCGCGCCGAGGAACGACAAGGTGGCGTCGATCACGGAGATGGCGCCGCCCGACCCCAGGGCGCTGCCGCCGCTGAAGGTGCTACCATCGATGACGATGTCGCCGCCGTCGCTGTAGACTGCGGCGCCGTCGCCGTCGGATTCCAACCCTTCGAAGGTCGAATCGGTCAGCGTGAGGGTGCCGCCCTCAACGTACAGGCCCGCGCCGTCCTGGCTGCCAGAGATGTTCCGCAGGACCAGGGCGGTCGCGGTGACTTCCGACGCGCCGACCCAGATGACGCCACCTTCGTCGTCGGCGGTATGGCCGTCGACGAGCACATCGGTCAGCGTGGCCGTCGTTTCGCCATCGAATTCCAAAGCGCGCCGGTTGGTCGCCGGATCCAGGCGGACGCCCGTCATGCGAAAGGTTGTGACGGCCTCTTGGATGTCGAGCAGGTCCCCGCTCGACGTCGTGATGGTCACGACGCCCGAGCCGTCGCCCACGACGGTCACGTCGTTTTCGACGTCGATTCCGGCGGACTCGATGTAGGTACCCGCGCTGATTTCGATGCGGGTCGCATCGACGTCCCCAAAGGCCTCACTCGGCAACTCGTAGTCACACCCGACCGCGCAGACGGTGACGGTGTCTGCGTGGGCGAGGCCAACGATGGCGAGGATGGTGATCATGGGCACCCCGGGGGTGATTAGCGCGGAGGAAACTCGGGCGCGTCGATGGCTGCCATCACGGCAGCGCCCCGCCGTCGATCCACGCGCCGATGAGTTCGACGTCCGATTCGTCGAGCGGGGATCCAAATGGCATGCTGGTACCCGAGCCCCCGCTCAGCGTCTGGGTCGCGTTGACCTTGTGGTACATGTAGGACAGATACCGATCGCCGGGCGTGACGTAAGGCATCGTCGGGTTTTCGACGGTGGGCTGGTCGACGAGGTTGTCGTAGGGTTCCTCGTCGAGTTCCAGGTAGGGCGCGCCGGTGTCCTCGTCGACGTGGCAATGGGCGCAGCGGGCCTCGACGAGGGGGCCGATGTCGGCCTCCCACGTCGGCACGGGCGGCTCGTTGGGGCCACACGCGAGCCAAGCGAGGACGATCATGGTGCCGTGGGGTCGATGAGCAGGCCCGGGTAGGGTGCAGACGCGTCGCGGAAGCCCTCCATCGTGCTGCCAAGTGCCGTCGCCGTCGCGAGCAGGACTTCGGAGGTCAGCGCGCCGTCTGCCCGATGATGTTGGCCGGTGGCGATGGCCCCGCCGGCCGAGCCCGCAAGAATGACAGGCAGGTCGACGTGGCTGTGCGTGTTGCCGTCGCTGATTTCCGACGAGAAATAGACGAGGCTGTTGTCGAGCAGCGTGTTGCCGTCGGGCTCGACGATGGCGTCCATCTTGGTCAGGAGGCTCGCGAATTCGCCAAGAATCCAGGTTTCGACCTGGTAGAGCTTTTCCAGCTTGTCGACGGCGTCTTGGTGGTGGCTCAGCTGGTGGTGCGCGTCGGCGACGCCCATGAAGCCAAAGGAGCGGTTGCTCGCGGACTGGCCGAACATGAACGTCAGTACGCGGCTCATGTCGCACTGCATCGCGAGGACGAGCATGTCGTGGGTGAGGCCGAGCTGGGTCGCGAAGTCCGTCGGCGCGGCTGGGGTCGGCGTGTCCGCACATTCGCCTTGGCCCAACACCGCGAGCCGGGCCTGGAGTTCTTCGACGCCGGTGAGGTACTCGTCGAGCTTCAGGGCGTCGCCCGACGACAACTTTGGCCGTAGGGCTTGGATCTGGTCGTTGACGTGGTCGAGGACGTGGGTGCGCAGGATCGCCCGGCGGGCGACCGTGTCGGCCGACAAGCCCGTCGACGACGGGCCGAACATGCGCTCGAAGAGCAGGACGGGGTCGACGATGGGGGGCAGCGGCGTGGCCGCCCCCGCCCAAGACAGGTTTCGCGTGTACGCACAGGAGTAGCCGGCGTTGCAGTCGCCGGTGGACCCGCCTGGCTCCGTGCCGACCTGGAGGCTGCGGAAGGGAGTTTCGAGCGGCAGTTCGTTGGCGATCAGCTGATCGATCGACGTGTCGTTTTGGATGTCGCTGCCCGACGTGTACTTGATGAGCGTCGACGTGAGGAACGCCCCGGTGCCGCGCGCGTGGTCGCCTTCCTTGTCGTCTTCGGCCGACGGCATCGTCAGGCCCGTGATCACGTTGATCTTGGCCCGCCAGGCGTCCATGGGGACGAGAATCGGATTGCGTTCCGGGTCCGCCTCCCAGTCGGGCCCCGTCGAAACGGGGTTGAAGGCCTCGGGCTGGAGGCCGTTGGGCACGTAGTAGTACAGGACGCGCTTGGGCGAAGCCGGCACCTGGGCCCAGGCGCTGCGGGGCAGCGCCGAGGCCATGAACGGCAGCGCGAGCGTGGACGCCGCGGAGCGCAGGAGATGACGGCGGCTGGGGCGGACGATCATGGCGAATCCTCCCCTTCACCGGTCGCGGGCGTCGCGTCGTCGCCCACACGGTAGCGGAAGCTGTCGCTCAGCGCGATGCCGACGGCGAGATCGGCGAACCGCCAACCCCCCTCGGCGAAACGGGTGACGATCGCGTCGAGCGTCGGCACTTCGTGGGGTCGGGGGGGCCGCTGGAGCGCGTAGGTGAACGTGTTCTGTGCGGCGCAGAAGGGGACCTTGGGGTCGCGGGCGAGGATGTCGGCGAGTTCGGCGACGCCCTCGAAGGGGGTGCCGTCGGGCATCGTGCCGGTCGCGTCGATGGGGGCGCCAAAGTCGTCGATCGTGCGGGGGCGGCCGATGGCGTCGAACGGCTCCAGGGCGAAGCCGATTTCGTCCATGACGAGATGGCACGAGGCGCAGGCGGGGTCTTCTCGGTGCTGCTCCATCTGCTGGCGAAGGCTGAGCACCTCGGTGGAGCCGGTGTCCTGGACCTCGATTTCGGGCGTGATGGCCGGCGGGGCCGGCGCCTCGCACAGGAGGTTGCCGACGACCCACTTGCCGCGGCGGATCGGGCTCGTTCGGCTCGGGTAGGACAGGGCCGTCAACAGGCCGCCCTGGCTCAACAGGCCCTTGCGGCCGCTGCCGGCCGTGGAGACCTTGGCGAAGCCGTCGCCCGAAGGCGCCGCGAGGCCGTAGTGCTCGGCAAGCCGGCCATCGACCCAAGTCTCTTCGGCGTCGATCAAGTCGAGGAAGGAGCGGTCCGACAGCAGGATGTCGGCGACGAAGAGGCGGCTCTCCGTCATCATCGCGCTGCGCAGGCCTTCGTCGAAGGTCGGGAAGAGCGTCGGGTCCGGGGCCGCCTCGGCTACGACCTCGGTGTACAACCACTCGGTCGCGAGACCGTCGAGGAGGGCGGACGCCTTCGGGTCGGACAACATTCGGCGAACTTCGCCTTCGAGCACATCGTCTCGGAGGAGCGAGCCATCGGCCGCGCGGGCGCGAAGCCGGTCGTCTGGAATGCTGCTCCACAGGAAGTAGGACAGGCGCGACGCCAACTCCCACGGCGTGAGCGCGCGCGGTGTGGGCGATTCGGGCTCGGGGTCGACCTCCCACTTGAACGTGAAGCGTGGGTCTACGAGGACGGCACGCAGGACGACACCGATGGCCTCCTCCCAGTCCGAACCGAGGTTTCGTGCCGTCGCGTAGAGGCCGAGCAACGTGGTGTGCTCTTCCGCCGTGATGGGGCGACGCCAGGCGCGCGAGGCGAAGCCGTCGACGATTTCCTCGGCGCACGGGACCTCACCGAGGGTCGCCGGGTCGCAGGTCACGACGAGGGCGCGACCTGCGGAGGGGGCGATGGCGATGTCGAGCGGCCCGGTGGCGTCGACACGATCGAACATCACGTTGCGGTCTCCGTCTTCGGAGCTGCGGTACTCGTTGAGGTAGGTCAGCGTCGCCGTATGCGTGCCCGCCGTGAGGTCGACGACGGCGCTGTAGGTGCCGGGCAGGGCCTCGGGCGCGGACACATCGAAGACGGCGGCCTCCACACCGTCGATGTCGAGGCGGACCTGGGGCGACGCGTCGCCGGCAAGGGTCGCAAAGGCCCGCAGCGACACGTTCGTCGGCCCCGCGCTCAGGACGTCGAAGGGAACCTCGATGCTCCCGACGTCGATCAGCTGCCAGGCCCAACCGTAGAAATCGACGCCGTCGGTCAGGGAGAGGGTTTCGATTTCTACCGTGGTCGTGACCGTCGGTTCGGTTCCGTAGGGGAAGATCTCCGTGATCAGCGCGTCAGCGGCCAACTCGTACAGCTCGACGTGGAGCGGCGAGGTGGAGAGGACGTCGGCAATGTTGGAGAAACCGTAGCCAAAATCGTCCGCTGGAAAATCGTCGGCTGGCTGCAAGGTGGTGCCCATCAGGTCGCGCACGGTGGCGTTGTACTCGCGGCGCGTGAGGCGATGGAAGGTCACGCGCCCAGGGTCGACCGGCGCCGGGGCGACCTCGGGTTGGCGGCAGGAGAGGAGGGCCAACGTCCACATCTCAGTACCCGAACGTGAATAGGGTGGCCGAGCCGGAGCCGCCGGCCTGGCCGTTGGCGAGAACGCTGCCGACGAGCAGGTCGGCCTTGTCGTCGCCGTTGGCGTCGAAGGCGCCGTCGAGCGCGGAGCCGGTGAAGCTGAAGGGGTCGCCGAGCACCGTGATGTCGGCGGCCGATTCGAGGTCCGTGGGGCCGGTGATGGGTCCGAACAGCACGAAAACGGCGCCGGCGAACTCGCCGCCAAGGGTCGATTCGTTGGCGCCTACGGCGAGGTCGTCCTGGCCGTCCCCGTCGACGTCGCCGGCAGCGTGTACCGAGGCGCCCGCGCGGCCCTCTTCCGTGGAACCGCAGAGCGTGACGTCGGCCTGGACGAGGTCCAGGGAGGGACCGAAGAGGAGGGCGACGGACCCGCCGCGGGTGGCGCACGGGCTCGAGACGCTGGCGCCGGCCGCCCAGTCGTCCGTCCCATCTCCGTTGAGGTCGCCAGCGGCGGCGACGGCGGCCCCACCATTGTCGCCGGCGTGGTCGGCCGACCAGAAGGCCGTGGCGTCGGTCACGGTGGTCGTCCCAAGGATGGGGGGCCCCGCGGAAAGGTAGGCGCCGCCGGCGTCCAGTCCGCCGAAGTCGGCAAAAGGCGCACCGATGATGGCGTCGTCCAGGCCGTCGGCGTCGACGTCTGCCGCCGCGAGCGCGTAGCCGGCCTGGTCGTAGGCGGCGGCGCCGATCCAGGTGCTCGTGGCGTAGGTGAGCAGGTCGCGTTCTCCGCCCATGGGCCCGGGGACGACGAACACCCCGCCGGAGTCTCGGTCCTCCGTTTCGTAATTGGACGCGCCGACGAGGAGGTCGGGCAGGCCGTCGCCCGTCATGTCCTTGGTCGCGGCGACGGCAGACCCTGCGTTCGAGTACTCGGAACCCGGGAAGAGCTCAGCGACACCGATGTCGACGAAGCGCGTTCCCAGCGGCGTTGCGCCGGTGTGAATGTAGGCGTTGCCGGTATTGGAGAGGCCACCGTCGTGGTACGGCGCGCCGGCGACGAGGTCGGTGGCGCCGTCCTGGGTGACGTCGTGTCCGCCGGAGATGGAGTAGCCGGCCCAGTCCGCGTCGCGGACGCCGACGAATTTCGTGTCCGTTCCGTCTCCCAGGGCATGGGTCTGAAGGAAAGGACCGAAGACGACGTACAGGGCGCCCGCATCGAGGGCGCCTTCCTTGTAGGCGCCGATGGCGACCTCGCCCCAGCCGTCGCCATTCGTGTCCCCGAGCCAGCTGACCGCGGCGCCTGCGGCGTCGTCAAAAGCCTGGCCGAGGAAGGTGTGTTCGGCGGAGGCCAACGACCGGGTCCCGTAGCAGGCCTCGGCGGAGGGTGCGCCACCGCCACACGTGTTGACCTTGCCGTCGCCGCACACCTCTGGCGCACCGGGGAAGGACAGCACGTCGTTGTCGTCGCAGTCGGCCCCTTCGACGCTCCCGTCGCCGTCTTGGTCGTCGTCGATCGTGGCGGGGTCGCAGTCGTTGTCCAAGCCGTCGTAGTAGACCTCGACGGCGCCGGGGTGGACGTCGCCGGCGTCGTCGTCGCAGTCGTCCCCGTTCATTCCGGCGTCGAAGAAGCCGTCGCCGTCTTTGTCGCAGGTCCCCAGACAATCGGGGTCCATACAGTCGATCAACAGGTCGCCGTCGTTGTCGGCGGCGTCGACGCAGACCTCGGCGCAGCCCGACGCGCAGTCGGGGTCGCCGCAATCCGCGAGGCCGTCGTCGTCGTCGTCCTTGCCGTTGTCGCACACCTCGAGGCAACCCTCGACGCAATCGGGATCGAAGCAGTCCGTGAGCCCGTCACCGTCGTCGTCGTCCCCGTTGCCGCAGCTCTCGGTGCAGCTCGCCGCGCAGTCTTGGTCGGCGCAGTCGACGTGGCCGTCCTCGTCGTCGTCGATCGTGTTGTCGCAGGTCTCCACCGGCCCGTCGCCGCAGGCCGCCAGCACGAGCAACGTCAGTGCGGCGAAGCGCTGGCCCATGGTCCGAGTATAGCGTGGGGTCCGATGCCTGCCACGGACGGAAGGGGTCAGATCACGTCGTAGGTGAGCGTCAGCGGACGGCTGTCGCGCAGGATCCGCACGGTGAAGTGATCATCATTCTTGAGCTTCTGCCACGCGAAGAAGACCTGCAACAAATTGTTGGTCTTCTTCCCGTTGACCTCCTGGATCACGTCGCCGCGCCGGAGGCCGGCCAGGTAGGGGTCGGACGTACATCCGAAACCACTGACGAACGTGCCTTTCTGGCCACCTTCGTCGTAGGACTTCGACCAGCCCAGCGCGTTGATCCGCTCGATGCTGGCCGTGTGGTACTCGACGAGGTGGCGGGCCACCTTGAAGTGGCGGTCGCCCATTTTCTGGATGTCCTTGGACACCCGATTGCAGCGGCCCTTGACGGTCTTGCCGCCTTTGAGCGGGGGCTTGTTCGACACCTGGCCCGGGGTGGCGGGGGCCTCGTCCTCGGCACGGTCCTCGGCGTCCTCCGCGGGGGCCACGGGGGCTCCATCGTTGGCTTCGACGATCACCTCGACGTCCTGCGGAGGCGGGGCGGGCTCGGTCGATGGGGCCGTCGTCTCCCAGTCCAGTCCGCCGTCGTCCACCGCAGCATCGACGTAGACGACGTCGCGGACGGGCTCGATGGCCGTCACTCCGCTCGGGATGACCTCGCTCGCGAGGAAGGCGAGGCCGGGCCCGCCGTAGAGCATCACGGTGATGAGCGCAGACAGCGCAAGGCCAAGGGGGTCGTGGCGGGGCGTCATCTCCACCCGTAGACCCGTGGCCGCATTCAGGCCTTCCCGTCGAGTTCGGCGAGCAGGGCGTCGCGTCGGTCGGCGACCTCGCGTTCGAGCTCGCTGCGCGCGGCCGCCAGCGTCGTGTAAAGCCGCTTGGGCTCTCGGCGTGCGCCTTCGGCGAACAGGGCGTGGACGAGGAAGGGCAGGACCGCCGTGACGTCGCAATGGCAGTAGACCGAGCTCGTTTCGACGCACTCGGCGCTGACCTTGCCCCAGGTGTGGCCTTCACCGGCCGGGCAAGACGAGAGGGCGCCGTTGTCGACGGGGTCCACGCAGAATTGGAGGTCGACGTCGAAGCCGCGCGCGTCGACGCCGAAGATCTGAGACAGGGTGGGTTCGCCCTGCAGCGTGTAGTTCTTGGGGACGCCACCCCCGAGGATCCAGATCGCCGTGGGGCCCTGGTTCTGGACGGCCCATTGCAGCGCCGCCATGTCGAATACGTCGGCAGCGACGTCGAGCTGGAAACGGAACGCGTCGCCGAGCAGGGCGCGCAGCTTGACGACATTGAGGAAGATGCTGCCGTCTTGGGGCGCGCCGACGAAGATGGGCACGTCGTAGCGGTAGGCCGCGGACAACAGGCTCGGCTGCTCGGCACCAAGCTTGTCCTCGATCGCCGCGATGCGGCGCCCGAGGCGCCAGTGCATTTCGGCCGTCGTCATCGTGTGTTGGAATTCCTCCTCGCGGAGCAGCCGCGCAAACAGCTTGTCCGTGTCGAGAAGGACCTCCTCGTCGAAGCCAAGGTCGTAGATGCGGATGATGCGGGCTTCGCGCAGCGCCGTGTCCCCGGCGTTGGGGTCGATCTCGCGGATGGCGTGGCCGATGACGCGGTGGGCGTCGTGGTAGAGATTCGCGCCGGTCGTCGTGAGAACGTCGATCAGGCCGCGCTCGATGAGCGGCACGATGCAGCTGCGGTGCAGGCCGGCCGGCGTCATCGCGCCCGAAAGCGTGAGAAAGGTGGTGTGCCCTTCCTTGCTGCAGCGCGTCATCAAATCGTAGGCCGTGCGCACCTGGCGTCCGACAAAGGCCGGGAAGGCAGATTGGAGCAGGGCGTCCGACGTTTGGGCTCCCGTGATGGGGCCCGGCATCACGGCGCGGGCGTTCCCGAAGGCCCGACGCAGGGTCACGGAGCACCCCCGGCGGCACGGCGCTCGACGGCGGCGGCCTCTTCCGCGGTCGCGGCGGTCGCCGGGGCTGGGTCGGCGGCGAAGTACGTGTAGCCGTCGAGGCCTTCGGTGTAGGCGTCGAGCAACTTGCGAGACTCCTCGCGCGTCATCGCTCCCGACCGGAGCGCGCGCTCGGCGGCGTCGCGGACGGCATGGACCAGGTCGCGCCGCTCGTAGAGCACGTAGCCGAGGACGTCTTGGACGCGGTCGCCCTCGATGACCCGGTCGATCGTGTACTCGCCATCGGGTCCGATGCCGACGTGCACCGCGTTCGTGTCGCCGAACAGGTTGTGCAGGTCGCCGAGAATTTCTTGGTAGGCGCCGACGAGCGCAAAGGCGAGCAGGTAGGGCTGATCGTCTTCGGCGTGCAATTCGAGAACAGGCTTGACGTCGCGCAGGTCGATGAATTGATCGACCTTGCCGTCGGAATCGCAGGTCAAGTCTGCGAGGACCGCGTAGCGGGTCGGGCGCTCGTTGAGGCGGTGGATGGGTAGGCAAGGAAAGAGCTGCTTGATCGCCCAGGCGTCCGGTATCGACTGAAATACCGAGAAATTGCAGTAGTAGGTGTCGGCCATCGCGCGTTCGAGACCTTGCAGCTCCTCGGGAACGTAGGACTGTTGGCGGACGATCTGCCGAATTCGGCCACAGACCTGCCAGAAGAGGTGCTCGAGCTCCGCGCGCTCTTCGAGGCGCAGCATGCCGAGGTTGTAGGCGCTCAACCCCTGTTCGCGCGCCTCGACGGCGTCGGCGTACAACTCGGCGTAGTTGCGTACCGTGACGTTGTCGTAGATTTCGCGGAGGTCGCGCAGGGCCTCTGGGGCGTCGTCGGCGACGTCGATGGGTCGCCCGACCGTCGGCATGCGCTCCATGCCAAGGACGTCGAAGATGAGCAGACTGTGGTGGGCCACCATCGCGCGGCCGGCCTCGGTCACGAGGTCGGGATGCGGAATGCCGGCCTTGTCGCAGGCCGAGGCGATCGAGGAGACGACGTCGTTGGCGTACTGTTGCTCGGTGTAGTTGACCGATGAGTCGTAGTTCGATTGGCTGCCGTCGTAGTCGACACCGAGGCCGCCGCCGACGTCGAGAATCCCCATCGGCGCGCCGAGCGCAGCGAGCTCGACGTAGGTGACGGTCGCCTCGCGCAAGGCCTCCTTGAACGTCCGGATCGCGCTGACCTGCGAGCCGATGTGGAAGTGGAGCAATCTCAGGCAGTCGAGCATCTCTTCGGCTTCGAGACGGCGCGCGAGGAGCACGATGTCGCGGGCGGTGAGGCCGAATTTCGCTTGGTCGCCCGAGCTTGAGGACCAGCGGCCGCGGCCACGCTTCGCAAGCTTGCTGCGGACGCCGAGCGTGGGGCGGATGCCGAGGCGCCGGCTGACCTCGATGACGGTGTCGAGCTCGGACAGTTTCTCGATGACGATCACGGGCCGCCGACCAAGCTTCTGTGCGAGCAGGGCCGTCTGGATGTAGGCCTGATCTTTGTAGCCGTTGCAGATGATGAGGGCCTGGGGGTCGTCGAGCAGCGCGAGGGTGACGAGCAGCTCAGGCTTGGAGCCGGCTTCGAGGCCGACGTGGTGCGGCCCTGCGGCGCGCACGATCTCCTCGACGAGGTGGCGCTGCTGGTTGACCTTGATCGGGTAGACGCCGCGGTACTGGCCCCTGTAGTCGTAGGCTTCGCGCGCGGCGTTGAAGACGTCGACAAGGCGGCGAATGCGCGTGCGGACGATGTCGTTGAAGCGCAACAGGATCGGCAGACGGATGCCGCGCTCCATGAGCTCCTGGATGAGCTCGTGGACGTCGACCCGAGGCCCCGGCTGACCCGTTGGCGTGACGACGAGGTGACCATCCGCGCTCGCGTCGAACAGATCGGCTCCCCACCGGGGAATGCCGTACAGCTCGGCCGAATCGGCCACGGTCCAGCCGCTCATGAGAACCTCCCACCGGACCGGCCGGAACGGGCGCGCACTAACAGGATGGACCGGATGCGACCGCGCCCCGCAGCGCATGGCGTGCGGGGCGCGAGAAGCCCGTTGGCAGGCGGCTGGCCGCAGCGTCTTAGAAGTGGACGAGCAGGCCGGCGCCGGTAGAGACGTGGACGGGCAGGCTCGGGTCGCTTGGCGAGCGGTTGAGCGCACCCATGACGCGGGCTTCCAGGTCCAGCGCGATGCTGCGGCCAAACGCGATCTCGAGGCCCGCGCCGGCGTGGGGTCCCCACAGGAGCGTGGTGGCGTCGACCGTTTCGACGGAGCCGTCGAGGAACGAGACCTCGTCGTGGTTGTTCCGCCCGACCGCCGTGAGCCCGCCCATGATGTAGGGCTGCAGGAAGCTGTTCGGGAAGGCGAATAGCTGCACCGAGCCGGCGACGGTGGTCTGGTTGCGCTCGGACAGCGGGTTGAACTCGTCGCGGTAGCTGCCGACGTTGAGCGCGAGGCCGAGGCCGTCGGTCGGTCGGTAGCGGCCGTCGAGTCCAAAGCCGAGGTCCCCATAGGAACCGCCGTCGAAGTAGCCGCTCGACAACGTGCCGATGCGGGCGCCAAGGGCGAAGCTCCCGGCGCGGTTGAGGCCCTGGCGCTCGGGTTCGGGCGCGCGGTGGACCGGGCGGGTGTCGTGGACGACGACCGGGGCGGGCGCGTGGTGCACCACGACCGGGTGGTGGCCGTGGTGGGAGTGGACCGGGTGCGGCGCGTGGTGGACGACGACCGGACGAGGCGCGTGGTGGACCACGACCGCCGGGCCAGAGCGCACGGGGGCGTGCACCACGTGGGGGGCCGGCGCGTGGCCGGTGCGCACGGGCACGTGAACGGGGGTCGTGCGCACGATGACGGCGCCGCGCGCCTTGGAGGCAGGTGCGCCGGCGTGGCCGACAGCGCGGCCACGGGCTCCGGTGGACGTAGCCACCGCGCCGCGGGTGCCGCCTTCGGTGCGGACGACTCCACGCGTGCCGGCGTCGCCGTGTTCGACGACGCGCGTGCCTTGGGCGGTGGTCACCCGACCGCGGGTGCCGGAGTCGGAGTGCTGCACTTCGCGGACGCCTGCCGCCGAAGCCTCACGGCCGCGGGTGCCGGAGTCGGAGTGCTGCACTTCGCGGACGCCTGCCGCCGAAGCCTCACGGCCGCGGGTGCCGGAGTCGGAGTGCTGGACCTCGCGGACGCCGTTCGGGGTGGCGACACGGCCGCGGGTGCCGGAGTCGGAATGCTGAACCTCGCGGACGCCGTTCGGGGTGGCGACGCGACCGCGGGTGCCGGAGTTTCCGGTCGATCGGCTGGCTTGGGCGTTGGCGTTGCGTGCGCCGCCCGGGGCGCGGGCTGCCACCTCGGTGGACGCCTCCAGAAAGGGCAACGCTGCCGCCGTGTCGGCGTCCCAAGCGAGGGCGGTGGGGGTGAGCAGCGAGACAAGCGCGACGAGCGAGCCCATGTGTTCCTCCGTGCCCGCTCCGACGGCGCCAGCTTCGCCGTCATTCACAAAACCGATGGGTCTCGCGAATTCAGCGCCCGACGGCCTGCCGGACGATCGCCCAGGCTTTGGCCTCGATCAGGCCGATGCGGCCGGGGTCGTCGGCCCGGTGCGCGCAACGCGATGGCCGTTCGCCGGGAAGGGGTATGCCGAACGCCCCGATCGTGAAGCGATCGCTGCCGCTAGGGCCGGAAACCGTGACGTGGACGGGGTCGTCGAAGTTGCACGTCGACGGATCGGCCAGCCAGGATTCGACGCGGAACTGGGCGAGACCCCTGGCGACCTGCGCGGTCAGGTCGGCGCCGGTCGCGATTCCGGCGGGGGCCACCACCCGCCATTCGCCCCCGAGGGGCTCGAGGAGCGCTTCGGTGGCGCCGTCGTCGATCGAGATTCGCGTCGCGTCGGGCCTTCGCGCAAGTTGGTGATCGTAGAAGGAGGCGCGATCCCCGGCCAGGATATCGGCCAGGTAAGGCCCCGTACGGTGGAGGACGGCCTCGCCGTCGACGCCGGCCCAGGTGGTCGTCTGCGACCGAAGGAAACGCAAGCGTCGGCTGGCCCCGTCGCCAAACAGCAGGTCGATCTCGACAAGCGGCGACGCGCCGGCAGCACGCGGGTCGTCGAGCCGGACTTCCTCGGCCGACTCGAAGGCGCCCAACGCGCCGACGGCCGAGCGCATGAGCGGCTGGTCGACCGGGAACGCAGGGTCGTCGGCCAGTCGCCACACGCCATCGGTACGAACGATGTCCAACGCGCCATCTGGGCGGGTGAGGACGACGCGGGAGACGCCATCCGTCGCGACCGCCATCACGCGGGGGTCCACCCAGGCGGAAATGTGTCGGTCGAAGCGACCACGTCCTCCCACGCGTCCACGGTAGACGTCGAGGTCGTCGGCAAGGCGGAGGAAGTTCGCGTCGCCCAATCCGGTGCCGATGTAGACGTGCAGGAGTTCGGCACCGGTGGCGTCCATGGCGCGGACGACGGCCGCCTGGTCGGGTGCGAGACCGTAGCGAACGAGCTCGTCGGCGGGTGGCGCCGCCTCGGCGCGCGCATCGATGGTGATGCCCCGTTCGAGCGCTTCGAGGGCGGCGGCGACGTTGCGCGCGTTGGCGCGCTCCTCGTGGGGCAACACGAGCCACCACCCATCGGGGCGTCTTTCGAGGGCGACGTGGTCCTCGAGGACGGTGATCTCGAGGCGAGCGACGCGGTCGGCCGCGAGCGCGGGAAGGTCGGGTAGGGGCGGCGGTGGCGCGGCGGCCCGATGGGCAGCGACGTCGGCCAGGACGAGCAGGGCGAGGGCGCCGGCGAGGGCGACGGTGCCGCGGCTCATGCGAGCCTCCGCCGGCGGACGCGCCAAGCAAGCGCCAACCCCAGCAGCAGTTGGGGCGCGACGACGGCGATCTTCCAGCGCCATGCCGTCTCGGCGGGCGGGGGCGTCATCGGGCCGTCCCCCGTGGCCCGGGCGCGGATCGTTGCGAGGCTGGGGTCCTCGAGCAGCCATTCGACGCTGTTGAGGACGAAGTCGACGTTGTTCGCAGCCGCGTCGCCCGACCCCACGACGAGGAGGCGGCCGAGGCGGCCCTTCGCCAGCGGCTCGTCGGCGCGGACGCCCGGCGGGGGCTGGCCTTGGAAGAAGCTGGGGAACGTGCCCGTCGCGACCGCGGCGAGCACGTGGGGGCCGGCCACTTCGGAGGCCGCCGGCTCCACGAGGAGGCGTGGGTCCAGGGGGATGGGGCCCGGACGAGCGGTGCTTTCGGGGCCGCTGCGGATCCACACTTCGGCTTGGATGCCCTCGGGGAGGGGATCCGCGACGACGACGGGGGCGGCGAAGGGGAAGGTGGCCGATCGGAGGCTGCGAACCGCGTGCGCGGTGCGTTCGACGTGGGTCGTCGTCAGGGCGAGTGGGCTGTCGACCTGGACGCTGCGTCCCCCGGGGGCGGGCAGCGTGATCTTCTCGTTGTGGACGCGGTCGAGCACGACTTCACGGCCGAGCGCGAGGCCGTAGCTGCCGAGAAAGCCGCCGATGCCGTGGCGGACCTCGAACGTGGTGCCGCGCTGGTAGTCGGGCTGGGCGGAGGCCACGAAGAAGCCGAGTGCACCGCCGCCCATGAGAAACTGGTCGAGGTGCCACAGCGTTGCGGCCGGCATTGGCGAGGTGGGGGCCAAGGTGAGAACGGCGGCGATGTCTTCGTCGAAGGGCGCGTCGCCGACCGTCTGCACGACCTCGTAGCGCTCGCCGAGACGCGCGCGAAGTTGGTAAAGCGGATGCTGGGCCGGGTAGTCGGCGGGATTCGGCTCGCCGTGACCCTGAAGAAGCGCGACTTTGCGACGGTCCTCGGGGTCGACGGTCAAGATGCGGATGGCTCGGACGAGCTCGACCTCCATCTTTGGGATCGACAACAGCGCGGGGACGGCCATCTGGCGGTCGCCGTAGCCGACGTGTACGCCCATGAAGACCGAGCGCGCTTCTTGGCGGTCCCAGGCGCGCACCGTGTAGGTCACGGGCGTGATGCCGGCGCGTTGGGCGGCCTCCGCGCGTTCGGCCGTCGAGGGGTCGACGAATTGGACGTCGATGCGACCCGCGCCGGCGACGGCCAGGGCGTCGAGCGTGTCGCGGAGGGCCGCTTCGTGCTCGTGGTAGGGCGCGTCGAGGTCGGCCGTGAAGTAGGCCGTGACGACCAGGGTGCGCTCCAGGTGGGCAACGGCGTCGTGGGCCGCTTGGCTCAGCGTGAACCGCTGGTCGCCCGTGGCGTCGATGCGGATCGGGATCGCCGACGCGAGGTGGTTGGCGACGACGACGACGGCGATCCACAGCACGGTCTGCAGCGCAGCGTCGCGTCGGAGGTGGCCTGGCGTCATGCGAGGCGCCGCTGTTCGAGGGCGTGCGTGGCGAAGCGGAGGCCCAACGCCGTCACCGAGGCGAAGAACACGATGGACCGGCTGTCGAGCACGCCGACGGCCAGGTTCGCGAAATGGTATTCAAACGTCAGATAGTTGACGACGCCGAGCCACGGGCGCGGAACCAGCGGCAGGGCGTAGCCGACGAGCCAGGGAAGGCCGGTGGCGACGACGGCAAGCAGGAAGGCCGACACCTGCGATTCGGTCGACGAGGACGCGGCGACGCCAACGGCGGCCATCGCGCTGCCGGCGAGAAACAGGCCAAGGTACCCGGCAAGGACGGGCCCTGGGTCCAGGTCCCCGAACCAGGCGAGGGCGAGCGGCCACGTCAGCGTCAAGCCCAGGGCGATTGCGACGAGGATGACGGCCGCGAGCCACTTGGCGACGATGATCTGAAAGCTGGTCACGGGCATCGTCGCGAGCACGTGCAACGTGCCCGTGCGGCGCTCGTCGGCCACGGCTCGCATCGTCACCGCCGGCGCAAACACCGCGAGGCACACGCTCATCCACGCGAACGGTCTGCGCATGGACGCCACGCCGCCGACGAAGACGTCGTCGAACCACAACGTGAAGAGCGCGACGGCGCCAAGGAAAACGGCCAGCGCGACGAGCGCGATGGGTTGTCCAAAGGAGCCGATCAACTCTCGGCGCAGAATGGCGCGGACGTTGCGCACTGGCCTTCCTCACCCCGCTCGCACAGGAGGGCAAGTGCCCCCGGCGAGATAGGATGTGTTCTACCGGAAGCGCCGATGGCCGTGTTGCCGATTCTCATCGCCCCTCACCCCGTGCTCGCGGCCCGCGCGCGCCGCGTCGAGGCGCATGAATTCGGTCCCGAGCTCGCCCGCAGGCTGTCGGACATGGCCGAGACGATGTACGCGGCGCCCGGTGTCGGCCTCGCCGGACCTCAGGTTGGCGATGGCCGTCGGCTGGTCGTGCTCGACCCGGGGCCCAAATCGGCCCGTGGGGTGCGGTTCTTCGCGCTCGTCAATCCAGAGGTCGTCGAGCGGGCGGAATCGACGATCGATTGGGACGAGACCTGCCTCAGCGTCCCGGACGTCGAGGTCAAGTGTCGCCGCATCCGCCGGATCCGCGTCGCGTGGCAGGCGGCGGAAGATGGCGCTCCCTGCGAGGGTTGGTTCTCGGACTACGAGGCGGTCATCGTGCAGCACGAGCTCGACCACCTCGAAGGCACCGTGTTGCTCGACAAGGTCAGCTTTTTCACCCGCAGCCGGTACCTCAAACGGATCCGGCTGCGCGAAGCCCAAGGGGTGTCCCCATGATCGCTGCTCTCCTCGCTGTTCATGCCCTCGCCCAGGATTGCAATCGCCCGCCGGCGGAGACGTCGAAGGTGTCGTCGCAGTTGTTCGCGGCGTACGAGGCGGATCAAAAGGACCGAAAGGACAAGAACCCGGACACCGCCAAGAACGACAGCGGGCGACAGGCCGAGGTCCGCAAGTTCATGGGGAAGGGCTGGGTGTGCAGCGGGCTCGACCACTACCATTCGGCCGTCGTGCTCATGCATTCGTCGAAGGCCGACGACGTCGCCGCCGCCTACGAGCACGCCAAAGCGGCCATGGCGATGCACGTTCCACAGGGCCCCTGGGCCGTCGCCGCAACGTTCGATCTCTGGCGCGTCAGCCGAGGCATGGAGCAGAATTACGGAACGGCCGTCGGCCAGGTGAAGGGCCGCCCGTGCCTGTACCCGGTGGCAGCCGACTTCTCGGATGCCGACCGCGCGACCTACGGGATCGAGCCGCTCGCGACGTCGATCCAGCGCGTCTTGAAGATGGCGGGCGAGACGTCGGACGAGACCACGATGCGCGATCTCGAAAAGCGCGGCTTGGTCTGCCGGCTCGACGCCTGGAAGTAGGGTGCGGCTCGCCTTCATGGGGACCCCGGCCTTTGCGGTCCCCACGCTGGAGGCGATCGTCGGCGCCGGGCATGAGGTCGCCCTCGTCGTTGCGCAGCCAGACGCCCCGGCGGGTCGCGGCCAAGAGCTGCGGTCGCCCCAGGTTATCGAGGCGGCGCGTCGCCTGGGACTGCCCACGGCGCAGCCCAAAGGCGTAAGGACGGGGCCATTTCCGACGCGCTTCGTCGGCCTTGGGATCGATGTAGCCGTCGTCGTCGCCTATGGGCGCATCTTGCCGCAGCCGCTGCTCGACGCGCCTCGATGGGGCTGTGTCAACGTCCATGCGAGCCTGTTGCCGCGCTGGCGCGGGGCGGCGCCAATCGCCTGGGCGATCGACGCTGGCGACGCCGTCACTGGGGTCTGTACCCAGCGGATGGTCGCAGAGCTCGACGCGGGGCCGCTCTACGACGTGATCGAGACGCCGATCCAGGAAGGGGAGACGGCCGGGTCGCTTCACGACCGTTTGTCGGTCCTGGCGGCCGTCGTGGCGCTGCGGACGCTTGCAGGTCTCGGCACACGGGAGCCTGTCGAGCAAGTCGGTGAGGTGACCTGGGCGCCGCTGCTGGCGAAGGCGGACGGGGCGATTCGGTTGACGGGCTCGGCGGCGGTCGCTGCGCGCCGGGTGGCCGCGATGACGCCATGGCCGGGGGGCTTCGTGATGCGTCCGGACGGGCCGCTCAGGCTGCTCGAGGTGGCGGCCGTCTCGGGGACGGCGGCTCCGGGCACGGTGTTGTCGCTCGATCCGCTCGTCGTGGCGTGTGGCGAAGGGGCGTTGCGGTGGGACCGGGTGTTGGCGCCGGGGCGTCGACCCGTGCGGGGTGCGGAGTGGGCGCGCCAGGTGGGCGCGAAGGTGGGGGAGCGTCTGCCGGGGGGAGGCGACGACCACGTCGCGCGTGGGCCGTCCGTCGGCTAGCCGGCGCTTCCGGAGGCCGAAATGGCGCTGGTGGCCCCGTCGATTCTGTCCGCGGACTTCTCCAAGTTGGGCGAGGATGTGCGCGAGGTCGTCGCGATGGGCGCCGACTGGGTGCACGTCGACGTGATGGACGGGGCGTTCGTCCCGAACCTGACCATTGGCCCGATCGTGGTCAAGGCGATCAAGCCGTCGGCCGGCAAGGCGATGCTCGACGTGCATCTGATGATCGAGGGCCCGGACCGGTACGTGGGCGAGTTTCGCGACGCCGGCGCGGACCTGATCTCGGTGCATGCGGAGGCCTGTCCCCACTTGCATCGGTCGATCCAGGCCATTCGGGCGACGGGGGCGAAGGTCGGCGTGGCGCTCAACCCCCATACGCCGCCCGAGGTGCTCGACTGGGTGCTCGACGAGTTGGACCTCGTCTTGTGCATGAGCGTCAACCCCGGCTTCGGCGGGCAAAGTCTCGTGCCGGCGGTGTTCGGCAAGGTGGAGCGGATCCGCAAGGAGATCGATCGCCGCGGTCTGTCGACGCTGATCGAGGTCGACGGGGGCGTCAAGCCGGAGAACGCGGCGCGGTTCACGGCCGCTGGCGCGCACGTGCTCGTGGCTGGCTCGGCCGTCTTCGGGGCCAAGGACCGTCGAGCCGCGATCGATGCGCTCCGAGCGGCCTGACCGCTTGACGTAGTGGCGGCCCAGGGCTTAGCCGGCGCGGGATCGGGGCGTGGCGCAGTCTGGTAGCGCGCTTGGTTCGGGACCAAGAGGCCGTGGGTTCGAATCCCGCCGCCCCGACCACCGCCAGGCGGCGTCCCGCAATCGCCCCGCCGTCGTCGGGGCCACCTGGAAGCAAGTCCGGCGAAGACGCAAGCGGCACTGACCTCCGCGAACACCGCGGGAGGTGGCGAAGAACAGCGCCGCGCGCCTCCGC